>ERZ791801.283-NODE-283-length-58514-cov-17.443661_pt1 | contig 58514 bp, 93 predicted proteins | sample MGYA00510309_ERZ791801 | MGnify/ENA primary metagenome ERZ791801 (study PRJEB30046, sample SAMN00791979) | human gut metagenome | study: EMG produced TPA metagenomics assembly of the A metagenome-wide association study of gut microbiota in type 2...
ACGGAAACGCAAAGTGGTACACAAACGGAAACGCAAAGTGGTACACAAACGGAAACGCAAAGTGGTACACAAACGGAAAGAAAAAAAGAAGACATTCCCCCCATACCCCCTATAGAAGAAAAAAAGAAAGAAGTGTCTTATCAGACGGATAGCGGTCGTTCGACCGCTGGGACTTTGCATCAGCGGTGTCGTAAGTTTTTCGAAGCATATGTATCTGAACGATACCCCGAAGAATATTACTGGACGGCAAAAGATGCTGGGCAACTAAAGGTTCTACTAAATGCCATCCGTTTCACTCGTAAAAGTCACAAAGCGGAAGACGGTCACGCCGACCCGCGTCCGACCGACGACGAGAATATGTTCAGTGCATTCAAGGCTTTTGTAGAGTACGCTTACAATAAAGGCGACACATGGTTACTTGGAAATTTTACCATACCAAACCTAAGTTCACGATACAACTCATTGCGTCAAACAACAAACAGAATAGAAACAAATGGAACACACCGAAGAAAAGAATCAGGCGTACCAACCTACGCAAGCAAGGACGAATATGACAAGGGGTTTGCGACTCCCGCTAAGCGATAGAGAAGCAAAGAACTTGATTTATGGCTTCTATAAAAGAGAAGTCGAAGAAAGGAAACGTATCTTTCAGTTTACGAAAGAGTTGCGGAACAATATTTCCCGTATTGGCGATTTTCTTACTGTTGAAGACAACTTCTATGGGCTCTTTATCCCCGGTACAGTCGGTAACGGCAAAACCACTATGATGAGAGCCATAAAGGATTTGCTCGTATACCTAATAGACAAAGAAAAAATAATCTATTGCGAGGGAGACAAATATCCAACTTTTATTACTGCAAGAGAGTTGGCAGAGTTGTCATGTGATAGAAGTGCTTTCAGAATCGTTAAGAACACGAAATATTTGTTCATTGATGATTTAGGAGCAGAACCAGTAGAAATCTCCAATTACGGAAATTTTATATACCCCTACATTGACGTACTTGAGTACAGATATGATAGGTTACTACCAACTTTTATCTCTTCTAATTTCAGTGCAAGCGACTTGGGTAATAAGTATGAGAGCGAGCGTGTGACCGATAGAATGAAGGAAATGTTTCAAATTATCAGCTTTAAGGAGGAGTCATTCAGATGAGCACAGATACAAAAAATGCCCCACTAATAAATGATATTGGAGAAGAGAAGTTTGTAATAGGCTGCTTGCTTATGGATCAGACTGCATACACAATTGCGAGTCAGCATTTGACTGACGACTGTTTTTACGACAGCACATGTAAGAGCATCTGGAAGGCCATAGACATGATGGGCAAAAATGGCATCCCAATAGACCTAATTACGGTTTCAGCCGAATTGGCGAAGAAAAAAGAGCGGATTTCGGCGATAGACCTTGTAAACATCACGTCTATGGTTGCATCTACCGCAGGGATGGAATATCATATTATACGCCTCGTTGATTTAAGCAGGAGACGCAAGATGTGGCTGATAGGACAAAAACTATCAAACGTTGGGCTTTCAGAAGAAATACCCACAGCAGATGCACATCAGCAAGCAATAGATGGCATAAACGGTGTTTTTGAGCAAGCGGAAGGTGTCTTTACGCTTGAAGATTCCATGAAGTGTTTGAATAGCATTATCAGCTTAAACATGAAGCATGGCGGTGTTACTACTGGCACTAAGACAGGATTTGCACCATTTGATGCAAAGGGTGGACTGCAAAAATCGGATTTGATAATCATAGCCGGCGAGACTTCAATGGGAAAGAGTTCACTTGCGTTGACAATAACAAGACATGCGATAGAGACAAACGAAAAGGTCGCATTCTATTCCATGGAGATGACCAAGGAACAATTGGCAGCTCGAATGATTTCGGCAAAAACAAACATACCTGCAAATACAATACTTTACTCAGGAAATATGTCTTCAGAAGAAATAAAGATGATAGACGAAGCACGGGGCGCACTCCCAGGAAAGAACCTTTTCTTCGACGATAAGAGCACATCAAATATAGACTCCATTTTATTATCAATAAGAATGATGAAAATGAAATCTGACATAGGCGGAGCTGTAGTTGACTATCTTCAAATACTCAACGTAAATTCTAAAAACACAAGCTTTAGTCGAGAACAAGCGATGGGTGACGCTGCACGTAGGTTCAAAAACCTAGCAAAAGAACTCGGTATTTGGATAATAGCACTAAGTCAATTATCACGCGATAGTAACAATCCTGAGCCGAACCTAAACCGCCTTAGAGACAGTGGACAGATAGGAGAAGCAGCAGATATAGTGATGCTCATATACCGACCAGAATATTACAATCGAAGTTATCCTGCCCCATATGACAATCGTGAAGAATATCCAATTGAAGGAACAGCAATGATAGATGTAGCGAAAGGAAGAAACATTGGAACGTTCAAATTCTTTCTTGGCTTTGACAAAAAGACAACCAATTTCTACATATCCGATTCTTTCTCAAACACGCCGCATCTAACAGACGCAAACGAGCCAATTGAAGAAGACGCACCATTCTGATATTCAGCAAGTTACAAGTTTTAAATTTAGTATATTTAACTAAAATATCTATTGGTATATTTGCATATATACGAATAAATTAGTACCTTTGTATATAGTTAAGAAACAGGTAGAATTGACTAACAGGTCGCTACCTAACAAGTTAAACCAATTAAAACATTAAAGATTATGAAAGCAATAAAGATTAACAACTTCCCAGAATCATTGGTACTCGTTTTCGTTGAGAATAATATAACATTCGCATACAATTGGGGAAACGCAATTGTTATGGGTACAAGCAGCATAGAGAAACTTAAGGCTCGCTTGATGAAAATAGGTGTAGCCCCCTCTGATGTTGAACTTCTTTCTTGCGAGGTGATTGAACTTAACAACGCAAGTGATATATACGATTTTTAACCAATTAAATCCACAATATAATGAATACCATAACATTAGATTTCGAAAAATTAGTAGAAGCAATGGTTGTTTCGTTCAAGTACAACACAAAAGAAGAACATAGAGGCGCATTAGCTATGCTGAGCATGATTGTTGGCAATGGAGATATGTATAACAAGATTTGCGAAATAGCTGAAAAGAAACTCGCAGAAGAAAAGAACAACGAAAAGTAATATAGGAGATACGGCAATGACAAAAGAAAAAGAAATTCAGATTTTACAATCACTTAAAGGTGATACGTATTTTGCACAGATGTTTGGCGACGACATCGACAGGATGTGCGAGAACATTAGCGTTGATTTCCCAATCGAGAGCGGCTGTAAATTTAACACAAAAGCCGAGGTTTTACAAAAGGAGCTTAAAGAACAAAAGGAGCAAGCGAAGCAGGAGGCATTGGATTTTGCTTTCGGCATCATCCTCGATTTTCGCGAAGGCAACGGTGTGCGCGACAAGGTTTATCAGACGATAGAATCTCGCATCGGTATTGATGAGATGATTAAGTTCAAGCACTCACAAAAAATAGAGCTTTCCGATACGGAAATCAACTACCTGGTCGGCAAGCTTAGATAACAGTTTATACCATCCGTGCTGCGATGTGGCGCACAAGTAGCTCAAGCCTACGCACGGAACAAAGGCATCATTAGCCTTAGGCAGTCTTACAGATTTTCGGTTATCAATTTACCTTTGAGCCGTTTCCTGCCTCACAAACAAAGAAAGGACTGAAAGGGGAAAGGGTGAGGTGAACACTAAACACAGCAGGAAAGGGTGCTTAATCCCACCGCCAAACCTTGGTAATGGCGCAAAATCACAAGGCGTGAGCACAACACGACAAAAGCCGTAGAGCAAAGACCATGCTCTTGCTACATAAGCCGTAAAAATCCCAGGGAAGGGCAGAACCAAGGAAGAAGGAAAACTTCATTTAATAAGGCAAACCAAACATCCGCCACGATGTTTATTGGTCATGTGGCGATGGTGTGCGAACCATCTAAAATAATGAAGCACGTTGGAACAAACGTTAAGTAGAAGACGATAACTTAAAATAATCCGTTGGGCGAAAACGTTAAGCGCATTTAAACATTTACTCAAAACACATACAATATGGAAACAGCATCAATAATCGTAGAAATTGGAACTGTTTGCAACGGTAATATAGTGAAAAATAAAGTTACGTTGCAAATACCGAGAAAAGCAGCGACGATAATAAGTGAGGCTTGGAATACCAATGAACTGCCACAGCGCGAAGCTATTGTGGCGCACAATCTTTTGGGCAACCAGTTTGCACACTGCGACCTTGTAATTGACAACGGCATCGGTGGAGGTATGCTTAATATGGTAAAAGAAAACACTGACGATGAAAAGTATTTCAGTGTGGAAGAATACGAAAAAGAAGAGTAAATGGCAGCGTTAAACATTAATACACGATACAACTGTGAAACGTGTGAAGCAGCCGACAAATACGGTAGAGGATGTAAGCATGGACTTATGTTTCCAGTCGTGCTGACCGTGATGAAAGCTTACAATTGTCCCAATTATAAATTCAAAAACAAAGAATAATATGATAGAAATTCCAAAGTCAAATGCCCGTGAGCAACAGGAAAACGAACTTGCATCATGGGTGCTCGAGAAGCTGGAAATAAGAAACGAAGTACAAATTTTACAGCGAACCGATGGTTGCTGCGCAGGAAATTGGGTTGGTAGTTTGCCCAATGAAGAATGGCACACATCGTCTTTTGAAGCGGTAGATAACGTTGTACGAGCGTTTCGCCGACAAGGGTACGCCGTTACCGAGCATCGCTCGATGCGTTACCCAAGTGCTTATATAAACTTTAGAAAATAACGGTATGGCTACAGTTAGGAAACCACAAGAAGCACCGACATCGTCGCCAGCTTGCACGCAAGAAATACCTACATTATCGTCCGTCTACGTTGTCGTTGGCGAGTCTTACGACCAGATGGAGGACAACGAAAAGGATGTAATAAATATCCGGCACGGTATTCTTCGCATCTTTGCAACTAAGGAGGATGTAAAAGCTTACATACAAAAATATTTCGACGAAGCTTTCCCTGACGACGCAACGCTTTACACGTTGGAAGATAAAAAAGGACTGTACAAAGCAAAGATAACCGTAAAGGTTCGAAATAACTTAAAAAGCGCCGTTTCGTGTGAAGGTAGTCTTGAAGGTCGCGTCTACAACCTAAGTATAGAAGCTTACAAGGTCGACATCACTACTGGCACCGACGGACTGGTTGGCGACGACGATTTAGATGATGCCTTGTATGAATAAAAAAATATATACACCACAAATGTTGGCAGAACATTTTAAGGTAACTACACTTAATCCATACAGTATAAGGTTTCAGGAGCCTGTAAATGTTCAAGGGAGAAAGAGATACAATAAAGCTGAAGCCGTTAGTTTATCCGTAACAGAAAACAGAAAATTCGGTTTTTCATCTGTAGTTCATGTCATCGTGGATGGACATTACAGAAAAGTTAATTGGGATAAACTTTCAGACAGCGAAAAAATACTAATACAAAACAAATTAAATATATAAAAAGATGGTAAAAGGAACTGAAACGTTCAAGAAAGTAATAAAAGGCTATCTTGATAATAGGGCAGCCAATGACGATTTGTTTGCTGCACGTTATAACAATAAGGATAAGTCAATTGACGAATGTTGCGATTATATAATCGAGCAGGTAAAGAAAACAGGATGCAATGGATTTGTCGATGAAGAAATATTTGGCATGGCAATTCACTATTATGACGAAGACGGTATAAAACCGCAATGTAGCCATTCTGCATGCTCCGTTATAGTAAACCTTTCTGACCACACGAAAGAACAACTCGAACAAAAAGCGAAAGAAGAATTTCAAGACAGATATCTCGCCAAGCTTGAGGCAGAGGATAAAGCTAAAAAAGAATCAGCGAGGCGCAAGGCTCAAGAAAAGAAACAAAAAGAAGAGGCGGCTGGTCAGCTTAGCCTGTTTGATATCTAAATCTAAAAAAAATGAAGCCACGAAACAAATTAGAAAGGGAGGTAGTGGAACTATCTGCTAAGCTCCCAATTATATCCCAACATCAAGAAAAATGGGCAAAAGAACGCCTTATTAGAATAGAAGAGGCTTATAATCGTTCATCACGTATAACAGTCAGTTCTTTTCTTGTTATAACAACATACAAAGGGTGGCAAGTAATAAGGTATTACATGATGTACACAAAGGTTGCCTATCATAAGGCTATAAAAACTTGGTTCGTAGAGTGTTTTCAACATTGGCTAAAAGACGGGAAATACGTTTTTCTTTCGAAACCGAGAGCAATGGGATATATAAACGATGCTTTTATACCATTTGCAGAAATGACAATAAAGCGTGATTATTGCTCTTACCTTGGTGATCCTCGTGATGTTTGTGGGTGGTCTGGAGTTTACTATGCAAGACTTCAACCCAAATACAAATATATATTGCAAAATAGAAAGGACATTGACGTTGATGTATTATTACGCACCGTTAATGCAAGCCCATATAACGAAACACTTCTTCGCAAATATCCTAAAGTATGGGTAGAAAGCAGGACTAAGGGCTTTATATATGACACCGAAAAAACTGCGGCAATCAAGATAGCAATACGACACAAGTATAGGACAACGCCAGAATGGTACGATATGATAGATAACCTCGCATATCTTAAAAAAGACTTACATAATCCAGCATTTGTGTGCCCGGCAAACTTACATGAAGCTCATGACAAATGGATGGCAGCAGCTCAAAAAAAGAGAGAACGCATGTCAGACAAAATGACAAAGTTAAGACAAATAGCAGAAGAAAAGGCAGAGCTTCGACGTTTAGAAGAGGCGGAGAAATATAATGAGAAGCTACGCAATGAAGCCAAATCTCTATCGGCACTATATATTAAAAAACGGGAACGCTACTTCGACATAGATATTACAGATGGTATTATACACATCCAAGTTCTAAAGTCAGTGGATGAATTTTTCGAAGAAGGCAAAGAAATGTGTCACTGTGTTTTTTCAAATAGATATTATGATATAAATAGAAAGCCGAATTGCCTTATATTATCAGCCAGGATAAATGGCAAACGAACAGAGACGATAGAGGTGGATTTATCCTCTAATTTAGTTATTCAATGCCGCGGAAAGCACAATATGGATAGCAAATACCACAAACAGATTATGAACTTAATCGACTCTAATATGTGGCAGATAAAACTATTACATGAACACCATGCAAATGCTGTATAAAAATGGCGTTTTTGATTAAAACAGCCCTTAATATATTTGCATATATGCGAATAAATTAGTACCTTTGTATATAGAAAGTTGGAAGTTAGATTTGATTGTCCAAATCATCCGAATAAGTTAAACCAATTAAATTCAGTGTAATATAAATACAAAATAAAAAGTCCAAACATCCACAAAGCGGAGACAAATAATGTTAAATTATTGTTAAATATCAATATATATCACAACATATATCAAAATAATCACTATTTTTGCAATCAAATGACATACGACTACAACAAATTAAGAGAGTACGTTAAACGATGTAATTGGTGTTGGGCTCAGTCTATGATAGAAGTGCCGCATGAATACATTCATCGTGACAAGTGCGCATTGACTCGCGAAGAGTTCTATTATTTCGTTAGCGCCCAGCGTGAGAACGGAATACACGAACGATGGGGTAAATACAATTTCCCATATCTTTACCTGGACGGATACAAGTATTGGACAATGGGAGACCCATTTGAAACCACTTGGATTTTAAATCGCCAGAAGGTTTTCAACGAATTTGACTTTCTCGACTGGCCGATTCCAAGACTTCATACAAACCAAGAAATGGACATGATGGCGAAAACCATTTTGTATTCATTTAAAGAAAAGAAGGTTTTTGAGGCTGGAATAGGAAATGGCGATTTCGTGAAGTTGTCTAAAATCCGACCGGAAATGTATTATGGGGTTGACCCTAGCAAAAAGTCAATATTGCAGTTCCGTGCGAACGCATTCGGATTTTATAGAAGGTGCTCTACAAAGTCATTCGAAGAGTCAATCAACAAATGGCTTTCAGCAGACAGCGTCGTAATTTCTCTATTTGGAACAGCATCGTATTTCATGCATCAGTATCTAGAGAAACTTGGTAAGAGTGGGATTGATTACTGTTTGATGTTTTATCGAGAGGACTTCGAACCTGAAGAGTTCAAAGATATGCATCACTTTAAGTACGACCGGGTACAATTGAAGTCAATGTTCCCAGGCTGCAATCTCTACAACCACCAAAAATACATAACAATATCAAACAAAAAGTTAGTTTGGCAGCAACCGACAATAGAAAATGAATTATTCCCAGTATGATGACATAGCAGTCAATTATGACAACCTCTTTCGTGATGAAAGTAGTTTAGTCGAGAACCGTGAGGTGGGAGCGATGCTTCCACCTCTCAAAGGTTCTGTCTTAGATATCGGTTGTGGAACAGGATTGCTAACGGAGGTATACGACATATCTCCACAGGATTATTTGGGCATCGATCCTAGTATTGGAATGTTAACACAGTTCCGCAAGAAACATCCAGAGTTTGCAGAACGTCTTGTAAACGAACCGTTCACTGGCAAAAACATAGATTGTAAAAAGTTTGATAATATTGTCGCTATGTTCGGTTCTCCGTCATACTTGTCAGGTTACGCCGTAGTAGCTATATCTAAGAGCAATGCCCGCAAGTTTCTTATGTTCTACAAGGAGGGTTATCATCCTGTCACATATGAAAAATGCGATGTCGAGTTTTCACATAATGTGTATTCAAAGAAATCCCTTATTCATTTGTTTGGAGAAAATAACGTATCAGAATATCACAACTATATAATTGTAAATAGCCAATGAAACAGAAAGGGTTGCGTTATGATGGAAGTATTGATAAATACCCCATAACAGAAGGAGAAGTCTATTGTTTGGACAATGGAAGTAGAATCACCATTGCTGATATTACATTAGAGCTTCCTGAGTTTTCGGAAAAGGCAGATTGTGTGTTTATTGACCCTGCTGGAAACAAGGGTGTTCTAAAGGCTTACTATACAAAAGCGGAAAAAGAATGCCCAGTCCAAAGCTTTGACGAGTTTGTTACACACATTAAAAAATGTATCGAACAAATAAAACCAGACAGGCTTTTTGTAGAGTGCTTTGCTCGTAATAAGACTCAAATTATCAAAATGGTTGAGTCTTTATTCCCATGTGTTAAAATTTACAATAACACATATTACCACAGTCCTAAAAATGCTTGTTGGATAGTACAAGGAACAAAACAGCCAGAGGATTGGAAACTTGAAGGAATGGATGAATGGGAAGCCGTTTTCAAAATATGTGAAGATGTTCCTTTCAAAGCCATAACAGATTTCTTCTTGGGACAAGGGCTCGTCGCTGAGGCAGCTTTTAATGCCGGTAAGGTATTTTATGGAAGCGACATGAATCGCAATAGACTTGCCGTTGCTATAAACCGCATAGCAAAACGAGGAGGAGATTGGACAATAAACAAATAAAAATCCTATGATAAAGCTATCACAAATTATTATCCTTAACGTTCCCAAAAGAGAACGTGAGGGCAAGTATCTAAAAAAACTTATAGAGACAAGTGCTAAGCCTTTTGGTATAGAGGTAAGTATTTCCATGGATAGAGGTTTAGGATTGTGGGATAATTACTCAAGAGCGCTAACGCAGGATGTAGCCGAGGGAACACACAGAATGATTATCCATGATGATATATCTTTTGACAGAAACATCCTCGAGAAAATACTTTACATCCTTTCTCATGCCCCTGAGCACAACATTATCAGTTTTTACAATCCAACCAATGGAGATTATATGGACTGCTTTAATAAAGGCAAGCATGTAATCTCAACAAAGACAAACTTTTGGCTACAGGCAAGTGTTTACCCAAACGACTTGGCGAAGGATTTCGTAGAGACATCTAATAAAATGACTGATGACCAAACCAGATATGACGACTCACGACTTAAAGCATATTTGCAGGCGAAAGGAACGTGTCTGTATGCTATCGTTCCCGGTTTGGTTCAGCATTTTGGTGCATACAGAAGCACTTTTGGGAATCCAGGTTCCGTCGGAGGGATACAGCGCTATAGCAACACATATAACAACCAGTTAGATGTAAAGACTATCAATTGGGAAGAGGAATTTAAAACTCCATATCTCGCAAAATCAAGCAAAGATTGGGTCAAAGAAATAGTAAATAAGGAATTTTTCGATGAATACAAGAAACTCTAAAGAAAACCTTGCTTTAAAATTGGCGAAAGACAATATAGAGGTAGAACAGGTGAAACCACTGCACATTGACTACATTAAAGTTGATGACATTTATCCAAATGACTACAACCCCAACACTCATGATGCAGATAGCTTTGACTTGCTCGTAAAGTCCTTGCTTTATTTTGGCTTTACCCAACCTATCGTTGTTAATCGCTCTACAATGCAGATTGTGGATGGAGAAAACCGCTACAGAGCCGCTTGCGTGATTGGATATGAAATGGTTCCAGTTTGTTTTGTTGACTTCGATGAAGAAAAACTTAAATATGCGACTATTATGCACAATGCCGCACGTGGACATAATAATAACGAAATGATGACAAAGTTAAAAGATTACTTGGACACCCATTTCGACAACTCCAGTGACAAAGTACTCTTAAATAACAGGAAGAAATGATATTTTATAGTGACAAGAATGTTTACGAAGCGGCTCTTGAGAGATTTAGATACATCTTTAAAGAGTTTTATGGCAAACGCAAGATTGTTGTAACAATGTCTGGCGGTAAGGATTCGACTGTAGTCCTAAATCTCGCCCATGAGGTTATGCAAGAAATGGGAATAGAGAAAATACCGGTTCTTTTCTTAGACCAAGAGGCTGAAACACCAATGACAATTGAATACGTACGATACATCATGCATCTTCCGTGGGTTGAGCCGTATTGGATTCAGTCGTATTTCCAAGAATGGAACGCCTCAAAGGGAGAGTGGTTCAACGTATGGGGGCCAGGAGAAAAGTGGATTCGCGAAAAAGAGCCGGATTCTTATGGTGACTTGGAGATACCGCACAACCAGTATTTCTCCAAGACCCTTGATCAGGTGCACAGAATGTTATTTGGAAAAGACTACCTTACTTTGGGTGGTGTACGAATTGAGGAGTCGCCTGCAAGATTGTCGGGTCTTACAAGGGGAGAGTGCCTTCCAGGCATCACATGGGGAGGAGGCGGTGGATATTACAAAGACGGAACCCCAAGAAGTCTTGTTCTCTACCCTATTTGGGATTGGAAGGTATATGATGTGTGGTATTACATCTTCAGCAATAAGCTTCCGTACTGCAAACTCTACAATTATCAATTCACACAAAAACCGTTACGAGCGTGTAGAGTTAGCTCGTTAATCCACGAGCAAGCTATACACGACCTTGGATTTATTAAGGAGGTAGATCCGTGGTTTTATGATAAACTTGTCAGACGAGTTGCCAATGTCAATACATCTGTACACGCTTTTAACGATGTGGCGAATTATTGTTACAACCTACCTCCTTATTTCAAGGATTGGGACGAATACGTTGACTACCTTGCCGATAACCTTTGTGAAGACAAGAAGAATGCGGAAACTATTAAAAGGGGATATCGCTCAGCAAAAAAACGCAACACAGCGAAAGCAGGACATTGTCAAGAGTGCGTTGATTACGTAATACATCAGATAGGCTTCACAAGCGCAGTTTGTGTTATTGCTGAGGATTTTGGCATGAAGAGAATACAGAGCGTTGAGCGCTCACTACGACAGTATTTGAGTGACAATTATGTTAAAATAGAAAAAGCTAATAAAGAATATGAATCTTCAAGAAAACATAAAGAAGGAGTTTGACGCAGCGAAAGACAAGCTGCAGTTCTTAAACGACCTTAGAAAATACATAAGCTCTTTGTCTCCGGAGAAAGTAAACCCGGTTGACTGTGTACTTTGGGTAGACAAAGACATGGTGGTTGCCAATAACTATAACCCAAACCATGTTGCCGACAAAGAAATGCGACTTCTTTATACATCGGTAAGAGAGGACGGATACACTATGCCTATCGTCACCATTTGGGATGAGAAACTACAGAAGTACGTAATCATTGACGGATTCCACAGAAATCTCGTTATCCGCAAATTTGCTGACATAAACGAGCGTTGTGGCGGAAGATTGCCTATCGTAGTGCTCGACAAGGACATTGACCAGCGAATGGCCTCTACCGTCCGCCATAACAGAGCGCGAGGAAGTCATTCTGTCGACGGTATGGTGAACATTGTTTTCAATATGCTTCGTGACGGAAAGTCAGAGCGTGAGATTTGTGAGCAGGTAGGACTTGAACAAAAGGAGCTCGTAAAGCTAAAATACGTGACAGGTTTTGCCAAAATATTTAAAAACTACAAGTACAACGCCGCAATCGAGAAAGTCGTAGATGAGAGGCGTGTGGCAAGAGAAACAGCAAAGAAAGGAGAAATTGAATGAAAGTAAAATCAGTTAAGCTAAGCGAGATTTACCCTTATTACGATAATCCTCGCGACAACACAAATGCCGTAGAGCCTACCAAGGAGAGCATTAGGCGATTCGGTTTTGTAAAGCCGATTTTGGTAGATAAAGCAGGAGTTATCATTGCCGGTCACACACGTTACGTCGCAGCTTATCAATTAGGCATGGAGTACGTTCCTGTTGTATATTCCAGCATGGATGATGAGATGGCGAAGAAGTATCGCATCCTTGATAATAAACTTGCCGAAAAGTCATCATTTGACGAAGACCAGCTCTTGGAAGAGTTGCGAAATATGGAAGTGCCAACAGAAATGCAGGCCTTCTTCTTCGAGGATATAGACCAAATGCTTAATTTCTCCTTTGATTCAATTAGTCAGCAAGCAGAGGAATACGGTGGCTTCCAATATGATTATTCATCAGTTGATAACGAAAACTTAGAAGCCACATCATCTGAAACAGAAACTACATCTACCGACGAAGAGGAGGAAGACCCCGCAAAAGACCTATTCGTACTAAAAGAACGCGAAGATGGAAGCCACTACATGAAGGTTGTTTGTCCATTCTGCGGCAATATGGAAACCATTGAAATAGAGGAGGTATAATATGTCAGACATAAGAATCAACGATACTATCATAGAACTGCCAATTGAAAGCATTATACCGCATGATGGTTCGCACAAAACAGACGAAAATGCAGTTAGTGCTCTTATTCAATCGATAAAAGACTTCGGTATTACGCAGCCCATCTCAATTGATAAAAACAACGTTATTGTAACTGGCAATGGAGTATATAAAGCGGCTAAGGCTTTGGGAATTGACAAAATTCCGTGCATACGTGTAGGCTATCTCACAGACGAGCAGATACAGCAGTATCGTATTGCAGACGACAAAACATCAGAGTTCGCAACATGGAACGAGAAAAAGCTCCGTAAAGAATTATCTTATTTAGGCGATCCGAACAGCTTACAGTATGCGTTCGACGAAAGCATAACTAACATGCTCGGTCTTAATGCCAAGCCTAAGGCCCCCAAAACAGTCACCGTTCCAACAAAGGAAGAAACAAATCATTCTGTTAAAAAAGTAATTACCGAGGAGCAAAAGGATCAGAAGTTCAAAGAGGAGTTGAAGGGTGTGGAAGAGACCATTCAAGTTAAGCCCTCAGAATACTACGAATATCATTGCTCGAATTGCGGCAAACTTGTAAAAGTAAAGAAGCCATGACACAAGATACATCACAGCAGAAGACAAAATCGTTCGTGCATAGGATTCCAAACCCAGTTGGCAGACCTTTTAAAATAAAGTCTGCCTCCGAACTTTGGGAAAAGTTTGTGGCTTACTGTGATGATGTTGAAAACAACCCCTGGCAAGTAAAGACCGGCAGTAACTCTATTGCTGGAGACAATGGTAGGCAAAGCAATACCATGCGACAAGAAGTACGTGTTATGCAAAGAGCATACACTCTTTATGGGTTTTGTGCTTTTTGTGGCATAGTCCAAAAATGGGCTGACTTCAAGCGTGGTAACATGAAACGTAAAGGTTTTGAGCCTGTTATTATGCAGATTGAGAATGTCGTTGCATCACAACAGCTTGATGGTGCGCTAATTCATCAATTTGACAGTAATATTGTTGCCCGGCTGAATGGTCTTGCCGACAAGCACATACAGGAAGTCACTGGTAAGGATGGTGAAGAATTCAAATTCCCGAAATTATCTATTGACGATATTAACGAACTGAAAGATATAAATGGATTTTGAAAAGCAACGGTTTCTCCATAGGCAGCTATTAGCGTCTTCGCTATTGCAGTTTACTACTAAGATGTTCGCCTACACGGCTCGCAGAGAGTACGTCGTAGGCGAACATCATAAGATTATATGCGATGCGTTAATGGACGTTATAAAGGGCAGGACGAATAAACTCATTATAAACATATCGCCACGTTACGGAAAAACGTTACTTTGTTCCCAAATGTTTATCGCCTATGGACTAGCACTAAACCCGGCATCAAAATTTTTGCACATTTCTTATTCAGGAAGCTTGGTTCAAGAAAATTCTATGGCGGTGAAAGACACAATAACTTCAACATATTTTCAGACACTTTTCCCGGAAGTTCAAATAAGGAAGAACGATAACACACGTGCTAAATGGAGCACTACAGCAGGAGGGGGCGAGTATGCCACATCTACCCTTGGACAGATTACCGGTTTTGGTGCTGGTCAAGCAGAAATGACAGAGGAGGAACTAAAGAACATAGATGACTTTACTGCACAGTTCAATCCAGACCATTTTGCAGGCGCAATAGTTATAGATGACCCATTGCGTCCAGACGATGCTCTTTCTGATAATGTAAGAGAGTCTATCAACAGACGATTTGAGACTACCATAAGAAACCGTGTAAACTCACGCAAGACACCAATTATCATAATTATGCAGCGATTGCATGAGCATGACCTATGCGGATATTTGCAAGAAATTGAGCCAAACGAATGGACTGTTGTATCATTACCTGTTATTAAACGTGACGAAGACGGCACAGAGCACGCATTATGGCCTTTCAAACATACACTTGAAGAGTTGTATAAAATCAAGCACGCCAGCGAGTTTGTGTTTGAAACCCAATATATGCAGAACCCAACCCCAATGGAGGGACTCATGTATCATGTCTTTAGAACGTATGATGCACTGCCAGAAAGGAGAAAGGCACGTATGCTTGGCAATTATACAGACTCTGCAGACACTGGTTTCGATTTTCTGTGCTCTATATGTTTCGATGCGCATGATGATGGATATTATGTAACAGACGTATTGTACACCAAACGTCCAATGGAGTTTACAGAGCCTGCACAAGCTAATATGCTTAAACGAAATAAGACAGACATTTGTTTTGTGGAAAGCAATAATGGAGGTCGTTCATTCGCCCGAAACGTCGAACGCCTTACAAAAGAGTACGGTAATCGCAAAACAAGATTCGTAACATTTACTCAGTCTAAGAACAAACAGATACGAATATTCACACGTTCGAGTGAAGTAAATAACCGACTCGTCTTCCCCTCTAACTGGGAACAGCTATGGCCAGAGTTTGCACATGACTTAAAAGCATATCGCAAGGAGGGATATAACGCTCATGATGATGCTCCTGACGCAGCGACAGGAATTATAGAGAAATGCGAAGAATGGCTAAACAACATCTCGGACGAACAGATTATGAGAGACTTTTTGTAAACACCAAAGCCGCATGGGATTTATTCCGTGCGGCTTATTCTTTTCGGTTCGTGCAATTATGGTTATGCCAGATTTAGAAAATCATATAAGCCATATAAACCACTGATAACCAGCGGTTTATTTAGTATTTTTAACTAAAATATCTATTAGTATATTTGCATATATGCGAATATATTAGTACCTTTGCATATAGTTAAGAAGCAGGTAGAATTGACTAACAGGTCGCTACCTAACAAGTTAAACCAATTAAATTCAGAAGAGATGTCGGAAACAAAATGCACAACTTACAAAAATCATGTTATCCAGAAGTTTGAGGATAGCGACGGGTTTGTATCAGTACTTATCGACTTCAAGATAGAGGCTGTTACACTAAATAACGCAAAGAGAATTATCAATACTGGTTGTTCAATCTATAACTATTAAAACTATGAGCAAGGTTTCTATTTTCAAGATCAGGATAGTTAAGGCTATCAAGAGCGGAAACAACGAAGAGCGATACATTGCTGAAGCATGCAAGGTCGGATATAACATTTTCGACTTCCATGCAGCGATGAAGCTGTTGCAGAGAGAACGAATGATAAAGTACAACGAAACTATCGAAGGTTACCAATTATGCAATCAATAATCATAACGGCAGATGGTCTACAAAAGAAAGTAGACCCTGCTAACGGAAAGGACTTCTCGCTTAAAGAACTAAACGAGATTGTAGATGGATATATAGAAATTCTACATATAGGTGATAAGCTTCTTGTATGCAACGAAGAAGGAAAGCTCCAGAATCTTTCGTATAATGCTATAGCGACACGTATTATTAATGCCGTCGGTATAAAAGATTATATCGTTGGAAATGTATTATTTTGCGATAAAGACAAAATCAAATAACTATGAACAAAGAACAATTGAAAAGATACCTCATTGACGAGGCAGAACACAAAGAAGCAAGAGTTAACGAGATGGACGCATGGGAACTGTTCGACCGATACCTTAAGTGGAACGGAATCTGCGGATACACAAGCGACATCATAGAAGCCTTTAAGGCCGCGTTTGAAGATGAAATACTATTCGACGATACGGAGGACTAAGTTATGGGATGTTTCAGTTGGTTTACGATGGATACACACCATCGAATTGTGAACTGTGATTTGTACACCGTATACCTCGTAGATGACAAAGGCAATAAATGGAAGGAAAATTGCTACGAAGGATATGGAGTATTCGGAGGCAAGGATTTTTATGAATTGTTAGCCGAAATGAATGGTTATGAGTTCAAAGATTATGGAGATGGCGAATGGTATGTTATTCATGGTGGCAAGAAATACGTATCAAACAACGTGTGGGAAGACGCAAGACTCATAGGAATAGAAATGGCCTTCGGAGAAGAACCAGGCGGAAAATGTAAATACCCATATGGTAATAATCCAACTTTGAATTGGCCAGCTATAACAGAGAGCGGCGAATATATTAAAGGAATACCAGAAATGGATCCTGAACAAGGGTTTATAAAAGACGATAACGAAGAGGAGGACTGGACATGAAGCCAATGCTCGCTACAAAATACAACAAAGCACAGGTTAAATTCCCGTGCTTTGTTCAACCAAAGTACGACGGAGTACGTTGTCTTCTATATGAAGATGGTGATGGATTTATACATTTGGAGTCAAGGGGTGGCAAGGAATATAATGTTCCACAAATCAAAGAATGGGCAGAGCATCATAGGAGCTACCTGCCTTTGGATGGTGAAATATACAGCCACAAAGAGCTTACATTCCAACAAATCTGTTCTGCAGTAAAATGCAAAACAGAGCTAACGGACAAGCTCAAAATGGTTGTATACGACAAACCAGTAAAAGAGCAAGGGTTCGAAACGCGCTTTGTAAACCTGCAATGTGAGATACCAGCAGATAAAACCATTTGGCCAGTGTATCGCTCTAATACATACATGTGTCACTCCGAAGAACAAATAAAAGAGTTACACGATAAGTTTGTAAGGCAAGGATATGAGGGAGCTATAATACGCAATATAGGACACGGGTATGTAGAAGGACTAAGCAATGACCTGATGAAATTAAAAGTGTTTGACACAACGGAGTTTGAAGTTGTTGATGTATTGGAAGCAGGAGGCAACGATTCTGGTACGGCTATATTTGTGCTAAAAGCGGAAAACTCCAACTTCTGTGCACGTCCTACTGGTTCCAGGGAACTTCGTGCTAAGTACCTCAATGAGAGAAACAAGTTAATAGGAAAGAAGGCTACCATACAGCATCAAGGATATACCGATGCGATGGTTCCTCGTTTCCCAGTAATGATAAATATTAGAGACTATGAATGAAACGATAGAAAAAGTTGCCGAACTATGTGGCTGGAAGGTCTATATTGACAATACGATTTTTGAATTCGAAAAAATGATAGGAACTCAAGATTTTGTGTTTGCCATATCATACAAAGAAAAGAGCTTGCAATCATTTGTTTTTCAAATAGAAAACTACCTAAAGAACTTTGATGTGGATTATGAAACATCAATATGGATTGGGGAAGATGGCCACGGAAAAAACGGAGCACCATACCATATAAAAGACATATTAGACGAAATGTATTCAGCAAAAGAGCAAATAGCAACATTGCTATACGAGCTAAAAAGGAAACTATGAAAGAATTTAGAAATTACCAAAAGGTAACACGCAAACAGCTTGAAGAAGCTTATGCAGAAGAAATGGAATGGTATAAAGCGAATCACATTAAGCGCGATTTCGACAAGTACACGGAATGTTTCTGGCTTCTGTTCAATGATGGAGCGAACTCCTATATGTGGGCAATAGACACCGTGTGTGAAAACTTTCCTGAGTGCGACAGATGTGAGCTTGAAAGTGTGTTAGACAAGTACATTTAGTAACCACAAAACAACAAATTATGAACGAATACAAAATATACATCAAAGAAACACTCAGTCGTATCGTTGATATAAAGGCAGAATCACCACAAGATGCCTTGGAAGAGGTGAAACGTATGTATCGCCATGAAGAAATAGTTCTCGACGATGGAGATTACGATGGTGTCGATTTTAATATAGTGTAAGATTTAAACATTGAGGAAATGAGAAAAGCGACTATACGAGACTTGGAGTTTGAATTGTGGCTTAGGCAACGTAACTCCAGATCTATCTACTGGACCACGAAAGACGGCAGGAATATTTCTATCAAGGATATGGACGACAATCATCTGGTCAACACACTAAATATGCTTGTCAAGCAAGCAGAGGAGGCTGATTTTAGGGATGAACACGCCTTTGAGATAGACCCAATGGATTACTATGATTGACATCAGCAGTATTAATGACAAATAAAAGGTTTAACACAATAAATTCTGATTTGATGCGTTGGTATTAGAAAGCACTAACTAAAGCTGAGCTAACGGCATGACGGGCGCATCATTTATGGGAAACCTTATTCTTGGAGGAACGACTTCATTCAATCCAGAGGATATGAAACCGAAGGACACAAGAAAGTCAAGTAACAACAGACAGGCAATAGCTGATTGGATAGAGAGAATAGCCCAACTTGGAATAATAATTTCTTTGTTGACTGCAATATTCGCTCTTGCCTATTCTTTTAACTGCATTTCATTCACTGAAATATTGCCCACACTTATAAGTTCAATTGTAGGACTTGTTTCATCAGTTTGTATGCTTGGGTTCTCGTTTGTAGTAAGGGCAAGTATCGTGTATCTCCACAATAACGGGCATTCCAAGGACTAAAAATATTCTTGCCATCATTAAACCAATTACTGCAAATTTATAGAAATGGACGCATCCACAAGTATTAGTCAAATGCTGTCTGGAAACACTATCTTTGTACCGGCTTATCAAAGAGCATACGCATGGGATATTGAGCAGGCAAGTCAGTTCGTTATTGATTTACAAGACTACATTACCAGTCACTCTAAATCGAAATACTATTTCGGTCATTTCCTGTTTGAGGATAAAGGAAATAGGAACTATGCTATCATTGATGGACAGCAACGATTGACCACTATAACGATCTTCATGTCAGCGCTTTATGCCCGCATAAAAAGTTGCAGACAACTAAGTGAGGAAGAGCTCTTCAATTATAGTGCAATGATAAAGGTTGGTCAGACTTACCGTTTCTCGACGGTTGGCTACGACAACCAACTGTTCAAGGACTATGTTATCAACCGAACCAAGACCGACGCCAATGGCCTTGCCACAGAGTCACAAAAGCGCATAGTGGCTGCTTATAACTATTTCTACCGCATAATGTCTGACATGGACGAAGCTATGCTTAGTGAGTTAATGAGTGCTGTTGTCAACGCTTCATGCACTACCCATACTGTTAATGACGAGGCGGAAGCCATACAAATGTTCATATTCCAAAACAGCCGAGGGAAGAAACCGTCTGATTTGGAAATAATAAAGGCCCAATTCCTGTACAACATCCACCTGTACGCTTCTGACGAAGAAGAAAAGCATGAACTTGTCAATGAGATAAAGAACCGCTTTGAGGAAGTATACAAGTACGTTTCCATCATAGAGGATAAGGTTAAGGAGGACGATGTGCTCATATACACATTGAGAGTGTTCTTCAATTCTCTCGGTGAGAAGAATGCGGTGCAGAAGATATACTCAGAGCTGGAGAAAGGCACGAGGATTGGGTTTATCCGTGACTTCACGCATTCGCTTGTTATGAGTTTCGAGTTCATTGCCGCGTTCCTTGACAAGGAAAAGTCTAACTTTGACTTCCATGTATTGTATGTGGTGAGTGTACCGGCACTTATGATGCCATTCATCGTAAAGGCATACAAATACAACGTGTCTGAAACAGATTTCAAGCGGTTGGCTAAGGCTATGGTTTCTATCTTCATGCGCAACCGTGTAGTTGGCACACGTGCAATACTGACATGGCGGTTGAGTGAAGTATTCCAAAACTTTGTGGGTGATGTGCAACCCATTATTGACCGCATAGAATGGATGAAAGTTCAAGATGGTGGATTTTGGGGCTATTGGAACAACAATGAATTCAATCGTGCGTTGCATGGATGGCTGAACCGTGATGTTATCAAGATGATACTTTGGGAGTATGAAAACCATTTGATAGAGGAAGGCAAGCCAGGCTATCCATTGTTACGGTATGACGCAGTAATTAAGCCACAATTGGAACACATTGCACCACAGACAGAGAATCCCGAGAATGGGTATTGCAAGTATGACGAAGAATTCCAACAGTCATATTTAGATTGTCTTGGTAATTATCTTTTGTTGTCTGCACAGCATAATATCTCTATCGGCAATATTCCGTTTGAGGATAAGCGCAAGACATATACTCAACTACTGCAACAGCAAGAGGTTCGAGACATGACAGAAACGGATAGGACATGGGACAAAGAGAAGATAACCATCCGTAAAGATAAGATAATAAAGTTCGTGGAAGACACGTTCTAAAGTGCTCATATACAGAGAAATAATTTTAGTTTTCTTGCCTAAAAATTTGGTGGATTGCGGGAATTTTAGTACCTTTGTATATGGAAAAAGAGTGGTGATTTCACCCGTTGAGCGCGTTAAGTTCGGACATGTTGATATTTTACGGTACAGCCATAATTGTAGGCAGTCGTGATTTGCGCCGCTCGGTGATATTCACCGCTCTTTTTCCCACCAGGCGTAATGAGCGGCTGCCTACTTTATTAAATGAGCTCAGGTAAACCATAATAGAGGAAAAAGAGTTATGGCACCAAGAACACAATTAACAGAAAGAGCCAAGGAGCTTCAGAAAGACGAAAGCTGGATGGTTCAAATTAAAGAATCCAAGGATTGGGTCGAACAACTCCAGTTGGAAGTAGAGAACCAAAAAAGAGAGTTTCTGCCAGTGCAGACGGTAGATGACGTGATTGACAACGCACGCTATGCAGAGGAAGTACTCAATGCTAACGGCAAGTATTATAACGCCACGGAAATGGCAAAGCTATTGGGCGCAAAGAGTGCAGCATCCCTTAACGCTGAGTTGAAGACAGCCGGCATCATCTACAAGACAAACGATGCGTGGGTAATGGCAAGTAAGTTCGCAAGTAATGGACTTACTGTTACCAAGACAGGAGTAAAGAAAGGTAAGTCTTTCTCCATGTTGCTGTGGACAGAGAAAGGTCGTAAGTGGCTTCACAACCTGCAGAGACGTGGAATAATTGTTACCGAACCAGTACCAAGAAAGAAGTCCAAGAAGTACATGTTGAATATTGAGGAAATCAAGGACGACTTGGATTGCTTGAAGACACTTGTAGAGCAAACAACGACTATCACCAAGACCGACCAACTTCCTGCAATGATTATGATTGGCGACATTCTTGACATTTCTTCATCTATTCAAGAGCGTGTAAGCCAAGTTATAATGCAAGCCTACAGAAAAGCAGGATTAAAAGCAAGCTTCTAACCATTAAAACTCCAAAGTCATGAAAGAAGAATTATTAGCAGCCCTTAGAGGAGCAATGAAGATATACAATGAAATGAACGAGTCGAACGATGGTAACATCGGAGGGCTTGATGCAGCAGGTATGAAAATATTTGAGGCGATTCAGATAGTAAAGAACAGTTGAGCTTTTTAACCAATTAAAATTCATAGAAGATTATAGTGCTATTTAAAAGTTTTTGCGTACCTTTACAGCGGTAAAGGATGATACAATATATAAAGTGGTTGGCGTTGTCCTCGGCGTAACCCCAAAAAGCTCCGGTCGCCAACCCTACAAATTCAAACGAAAGATAAAGGTACAATAAAAGGCATCGTAAAAGAAGCGAAAATTAAGTCCAAGATTAGATGAGGGTAGGGACACCTCTATGGTCTACCCCCGTCTTGCTTCTTTACGGTGTCTCGTGTTTTATTAGAAGTTATATTCTTTTATTTCCAGAATACCATCACGTAATATAGCGCATAAAACGTTTCTCAAAGGAGTATTAGAGTTCTTACTTTTTAGAACTCCCAACATTCGCTTGTATCCATCTATAAGCTTCTTTTCTTCAAACATAGAAGGTTCGTGGAAATATAAACAAACATCATGATATTCGGCTTCGACATCTTCTCTTGAGTTAAATTTCTTTAATTGCCGACTCTTGTTTAGTAGTTGGTTTCGATAATCCATAGTGTTACTAGTAATAGACGCCAAGTCCATCAAACGGCCGTCTAAAACCATGTCAAGAGCAGCCATCTCTTTCCCCGTTTTGTCTTTCTTACCTTCTTCGCAAAATATAACACTATGTCCATTAGAAAATGCCTTTTCTAAAAATTCATTTTCTAAATCGTCACCATCCATCGTTCCGTTAAAAAAGTCTTTTGCAGTATAGTTGTGCTTGTTATGACTTATGTGAACAGCTTTGACGCCACCTGCGGAATTTATTTCAACATCCTTATAGTTTGTATCATTCTTGAGTTTCTGATACTCGTTTCTTTTTCGAACGACCAAACGCACTTCCTTATCTGCAATAAAATTAGCGTTATCAGCAAGAAAGTAAGGTAAACTTTTATTAGATTTTATCTTATCAGCGTTGTTCGATATCCACTTGTTAAAACTGCTTGGGACATCGGTGTATAATTTCTTCGGGCCTTCGCCCCAATACTCTTCTTCAGTCATTATAACGGGTACAGCGTAGCACATGCAGTTAACGTGCCAACCACTCCAAGGGAAGCCATTGGGGTATTTTCCGGCAAGTTCATCGCACATATCCTCTTTAGGGTGGCTCCCACTTGTTCTGATTTCAATGCCCTTGACAAAATCAAAGCGACACCAACGTTCCTGCTCTGCAGTGCGATAAGCCATGTTTATCTCGTTGCGAGCGAGTCTAACACTACGATATTCGCACCCTGAAACATCTATCGCTTTACCATATTTCTTCTTGTAATCTTTAGCAAGCGAAGGATAATCATTTAGATATTTACTAACACGTTTACTAAGCTTAACAGCGCTCATACCCTTCTCTATCCCCGTGGCCAATGCTCGCTCCAATGACTTCTTAACATCCTCCCTTTGATTCCAAATACGTTGAGACAGATTCATTCCTTTTATTGTTCGATTCTTGAACGCTTCTTTTGCGGCATTATTCTTCTCGTAGTATGCCTTAACTCGCTTTTGCCCTATACGCCTTGAGTAAGACTTAATGACTCTGCGCACAAGCAAGTCTTGGAGAGTGTTGCTACTTTCCCATTCGTTAGATATTCCACTGTAAACAAGTGTTTGCATATTACTTGAATAGTAATTGAGCAGAGATTTCACTCTACGTTCGGTCTTGGGATAATTAGAAAAAGAAAACTCATCGCTGCCGTCATAACCTACATCAACAGCAAGTTTTGCAGCCTCTTTTGCGAGCATTGCATATATAGCCAACACCTTTCTAGTGTATTGGTTCAGTCTTTTGGACAGGTCTTTGTACGCTTTCTTTTGATTTGGTGTGCTTATTTTTGCCATCACAGCTTATGTTTGAAATATTCGCAGCAATCATGATTTAACAACATACTATGCCTTTGGAAATCACATTTGCAAAGTATTGGTTCATTAAGAAGGCTCATGCTGTGAAATTCACGAGCATGAGCACAATCCTTACAGAAATATTTTATTCTTACACTTCTATTCTTTGTCATTCTTCAGAAAATAGGTTGGACATAGATTGAGCAGACCTTTCACTCTCGGCTTGCTCTTCTTTTTGTATTTCATCGTATGTATCATCAGCGTTGTCGGTAAGGTTAGCCCGGCGTATAGCTTCCTTGTGACTGATAACAGGCTTGTTTCCGTCAGCTTTCATCCATTTTTCTATCTCTGCAGCCTCATCCTCTTGTATAAATGGAGTAATCACATGCTCAATAGAAATTTCATCCAACCGCGAAGCCCAGCTTGTATTCATCTTTGCAAGAAAAGCCTTTATCACATTAGACTCTCTCTCAAAACCTTCTATCCATTTGCCCGCCTCTTCACCGATTTTAAGATGAGCATCCATAAGAAGGGTTTTACGCGAGTCGTACCCAATATTACCAAGAGACTTCATGTTCTCAAATGAAATATCAGGCATTTGTGACTGCATGAAGTATAGTTTAATCAGCGTATCTACGTGATACTTCAAAGCATCAATAGCCTGTTGCCAAGAGACATAACTAACATCGCCATCCTCAGTAACCCTATATACCCGTCGAGTCTCACCTTTATGCTCCTCCCCGACAATAGACCCTGCAACCTTTAATATTGGAGCCGAGTTATATGCTATAACATCACTATTACGAGATATTGTATACTCTATATTCTCACGTATAGGCTTCAGACTCTCCCAACACGGCTCGTTTCGATACCAATAAACCGCCGGTATCTTTTCTATACTTATCTCGTCGCTTATTATAGGCTGCCATCCGTTTGCATTATCTTCTGAGGATAAGCTCCATTTGTAATGATGAGTAGCGGTGAATGTTTCAAAGAAAGTTATCTTTGTATCAGCAACTTTCTTTTCATACTCAAAAGAAAGGGCAAGCAAATCTTCGTATTCATCGAATAAAGGATAAATACGAACACCATCCATAGGTGAAAATGTGCGACATTTAAGTTTGTACTCGCTATCAAAACCATACAGTTTATTCCTCTTCCGCTGCGTATACCAAAGTGTAAACATTTCGCACGAAGCATAAAGGCATTTTGCACGCTTCATATTCTCAGCATCAATATGTGCGTTAGTATAAATCTTTTCTATCGCTTTAGCTATTGATTTAAGAGTGTCGTCATTCCGATCATACGAGTATACACGCTTTACAGGAATAGATACAGTAAATTCAGAAATGCGTCGTGTCAGCAATTTTTCAAGACCGATAGGAATACGTGCCGCCTTCTCTACGGCACCTCCAGGCAGTTCCTTGTCTCGTCGTCCTACTTTATCTTCCACAATTTCGTGAAGACGAGGTTCGTACTCTGTAATTAATTGACTCCAACTTGGAACAGAAACAGATCTCTCTTTTAGCCTACCAATGATAGTAGAAACATCTGTGTGAGAAAAAATTTCATCTAAATCTATCATACTCTTTTCTTGCAAAAATAAAAATATATGCTGAGAAATATTCAAAATTTAATATATTTAACTAAAATATCTATTGGTATATTTGCATATATGCGAATATATTAGTACCTTTGCATATAGTTAAGAAGCAGGTAGAATTGACTAACAGGTCGCTACCTAACAAGTTAAACCAATTAAAACATTAAAGATTATGAATACAGAAAAGAACAACGAGTTTAAGAACAAATCAAATGAAACACTTAAAAAGTGTTCACAGAGAGTTTATTCAATACTGAAAGATACTAACTGGAATGTGGAATATGTATATCCAACCTACAAAGGCGTTATTTTAAGGATTTGCCTTAACGGAAAAAGAAATACGGAGTTGGATTTAGTTTGGAAGGAGCAAACAAAATACGAAAGCGAGTCATTCACTACAAACGTAAGAACCGCAGGCTCATTTGACCTATTTTCAGGAAACGAATCTGGAACAGAAGCTAACTTTTACAAAGAAGTCGGCATTCTTATTTCAAACGTAGAAGTGCTTTCAAAAATCAAAGAAGCAGCAAAAGATTGCTCCGCAGAAATGGAAACTTTAGAAATAGAATACTCAAAACTCAAAGATAAAGATTAATATGATTACGGCAACAGAACCAGTAGTAAATGCAACGTCACGCTACAGCATAGCTGAAGCTGCAAAAATATTGGGAGTTCATAGAAATTCGATAATGAACTACACGAAATCAGGTTTGTTAAAATGCGGTATCAGAAAAGCTACGAAGCGTAAATTCTACACAGGTATAGAAATCCTAAAATTTTGGAGAGCAAGCATATGAAAGATAAAGATACAGTTTTAAGCATGGTATATACCGTGCTGTTCGTAATAGAGATGATATTCGTAATATTAATATTTCATTAGACAGTAAATATGATAGCACTAGAATTTATAGGAACAATAACGGAGGATGCGCAGATTATCACAACTGTTGACAACAAAAAAGAGATTACATTCCCTGTTGATGTCAAAAGGGGCATAGACAAGAATGGATTGGACAAGTCTATAGTTATCTATTGCAAAAAGAAAGGCACTTGTTCTTCAGATAAGCGCTTAGTTAGGGATCAGAAAATCTTTATCCGCGGAGACATCAATGCGTCTTTAAAGCGAGTATGCACAGGAGTTAATCGAGCTGTGATAGAATGTGTAATTTGGCAATTTGAATTATTATGATAGACTGGAATGCATTTTATGCCAACGGTGGATATTATGGAGAGAACGATCCTCAATGCTACGACGATGGCTACTATGAAGAGTCCGATGAAGAAGATTCCGAAGAAGAGAAAGAGGAAGACGAGCTTTAGCCTATGGAAGCAATGGATAAAGAAGCCTACGAAATCAAAAAGGACGGCATGACGCGAGCAGAACGTAGAGCGTACAAGCGTATGCTGGCGAAACAAAAGAAAACAAACTCATGGAAAAAGAAGTAAGAATACCGATTTTGGGTGTAATTGAAGAAAGCGAAACCCTTAATGGGAACGAACGCTATTTTCTTGACCATTACCCACATGGCGAAGGAGTTTATCTTGTAAAGATAGGTTGCTGTTTCAGGGAGTTACGCGATGTGCACATCCGACACGAAAAAACACCAAATGACAGAATAAAGTGCGACTTTGCCATATACCCTATTCGTTCGTCGGCTGTTGTCGAGGAGATAAAGAAGGAGCACGAAGCAACGTTAAAGGACTATATCGAGGAGTGTTGCGTCAAGATACTAACCTCGGTAAACGCCAATCGTGACGATGTGAGAAATGTAGACGAGAAAATGAGTGTCCTCACAAAACAACTCGCCTCTGATATCACATGCCTCAAAGAAGCTCTCAATTCTATCAAGGAAGATGGCGTTGCATCTGGCAACGGAATTAGCGAAAAGACTTTGCTTGGAGCACTGGAAATTGTAACAAAAAAAAGACAATAACATGGCAAACGAAAACAGCAAACCTTATTTTCTTTTGGTGTTTCAGAAAAATGACCCCATGCCGTACATTGTATCAGCAGATGTGATTGCGGCGATGTATCCAGACGCTGAAAAAAAAATGGTTGATATTACAACCACGGACGGCGATTGTATGGGCTTCGAGAACGTCGAGTCGTTTAAAATGGTTCCTGCCGAGGAAATTAACTTTAACATGTAACAACAACAGATATGAAGAAAACAATCAAAGAATTTATTAACAGGCTGCGCGATGCGTGGTCTATCATAAGAGGAGATGATTACATCTTTGTTTCTTACGAAAAGGGCGTAGACGAACAGTATGCGCGCTACACCGCAAGCCTTATTTCGGGCGTTCGTTGGTTTATCAAGAACAACAGCGTAAGTACATATCCTCGTATTGATATGCTTCTGGACTTGCTTAGTAGCAACAACAGCATAATGATGCTCACGAAGGATGCTGACGGCTGGCTGACTTACTGCTACGACTGCAAGTCGGAAGAAGATTTCAACGACCTAATTAACATGGAGGTAAGATAACATGAAAAGTGAGATTTATTACATCAACATGGATGACAATATTTATTTCAAGGTTGAAGATGGTGTTGTCTATTCGCAAGGCAAGAAGACCGACATATCGCCCGACAAACTCTCCGACTTCCTTGCAATAGCCAAGGAGCTTGGGTTTAAAACAGGCAAGTTATGAAAGCAGTACTGACATTAGACAACGGAGAGAAATTTATCGCAGATATTTATCCTCTCCAAGGTAAGAAACAACACAGACCACGTTTCCACGACGAGTACGAACGTTGGTTTGTCGAGGAGTTTAACAAGGCGCAGCCACGAGCTGCTCACAAGGTGGTGAAGGCGCACATACTAAGAAACTAATAATACAATAATATGACAGAAGAAATATTTTACTGCGAATGCCCGAGATGTAGCGTTCATAACAAAAAGACACAGGATCTTGCATACAATTTGAAAGCTCTTAGAAATTCAGAGTTTGTGTTTAGCGAGAAGTTTACTCCAGTTATGTTTTTTGAAGTGCTTAAAAACGTAGTCGCAGAACTCAACAGCGAGTACCGAGGTAGAGAAATAAAGGTTGAGATGATGCGTTTCATGGACACTATCTCATACACTTTCAAAGACGACCCCAATAGCGACGCTTGTCTGGGCAGTTTAAGACTTACACCGATAAAGGCAATGTTCGATAGTGTTAAAAACCTCGATATATAAACCGAATAACAATGGAAATAGTATTAACAATCATCAATACCATCTTTTTTGTAAGTACCTGGTACTTTCTTGGAAGAAGTTCGATATACAACAAGTTGCTGAAGGACTATCGCGATATTCTTAGAATCGCAATCGAGCAGGAAAAACTACTGGAAAAAGCTATTGAGATTTGCGGAGCCCAAGACGGCATGAAAACAGCAAAAGAAAAGGAGATAGAAAATGGAAGATAAGATTAACATTGCGGAAATACTCCGCGATATGCCAAAAGGAACAAAGTTGTATTCGCCAATGTTCGGCAAATGCAAGCTTGGAGAAGTTATTAACGGCATAGAGTATCCAATCTCTGTTTATATTAGAGGTGAACAGGCGTTTAGAACTTTCACAAAAGACGGTTGTTATATTTCTAATATGGAGGGTAGTGAATGCGTCCTCTTTCCTTCTTCAAAGATGCGTTGTTGGACTAAGTTCTTCAAGCGTGGTGACGTGGTGTACAACCCTAACAGTGGAATGCTTGCAATCTTTGAAGGTTGGGTGAATAACGATTACACCGAGTTCAATACAACACTCAACTATTATAATGACCATACATTTGGAGAAGAAGAAGTCTGCGCCACGGATTGCTTTGTAAAAGCCACCGGCAAACAGAGAGTAGAGTTTATTGAAGCGGCAGAAAAGCACTATGGCAGCAAGTATAACCCCGAAACGTTGCAAGTAGAGTCTGTTAAGGTTGTTGAACCTAAGTGTCCATTCAAGCCGTTCGACAAGGTGTTAGTAAGAGATAGTGAAGACAGTGTATGGAAGGCTGGTTATTTTTCCAATTACGACGAAGATGATGAATCCCTCCCGTATATTTGCGTAGGTAGTCTTTACAAATTGTGCATCCCATACGAGGGAAACGAACACCTTTTAGGTACGGATAAATCTCCCGAATAACAGCATGGCTAAAGATTTCTCGCTTGCAGATGTCAAGTTCCGCGAGACAGGACATATCGCTTTTGCAGATGAGTATATCACATCGTATGTGTCAACGGACATCGTGCCAAAGATATACATGAGCGTGAATACTCCTCGTGACGCAACAGGGCTTGTTTCAGGCAAGCCTAAGCGTTACTACCGCACACGATACAGCGCATGGGTAACGGAAAAGACGTTTGCCAAGCAATATCAGAAAATAAGAGAAAAATTCTAAGTATGATAAATCTTTCTTTAGATAGACACGATTTTCTATTCGCAGTTGAGGGCTTCGCAGGAGGCTCACACCTCCGTCAACACGTCTGGAAAGAGATTGTGTACAAAAGCATACCGCAGATGTCAGACGACGATATGGACTACTTCTGGTTTTATATGCGACGCGACATCTTCAAGCAATACTTCTACGAGCTGAACGGCAAGAAGAACACGCATTTCGGCTACGAGGACTTCATGCACGCCCTCGCTGCTCTGCACAGAGGGAATCGCTACAAGGTGGTATTTTACAGCGAAACGGACAAGAGATTACATCAAGCTATCTGTTACCGCTTCGATGGCGAGTATCGACCGCTTTACGCATACAGCATAAATATGAAACTCGAAAAGAAGTTGGAGTCGTTCAATAGCTTTATACCCCAAAACTCGGTATGGACGGCGAAAAGGCAAGAGTTGCCCAAAAACAAATACGTTGAACTCGGCAGAGAAGAATGGTGGAATGACTTGGAAATTTACAATAACTTTAAAACAAAACTATTATGATTGACGAAAAGAAAATACAAGAAGCAGCAGCCGGCATGTTTAATGTAGGAGGCTTGGTGAATACAGTCGAACGAATGGCTTTTAAGAGAGGCGTTGATTGGTTCAAGAAAGCCCTTTGGCACGATACAAGTGAAACGCCCGAAGAAGGAAAGCAAATCTTATATACAGCCACAGAAGGAGGCGAAATTGTGGATGTAAAAGTTACTACTACAGCCTTGTACGACTTTATACCATGGAATGAGGTTGTAAGAAATTTTAATATCAGCAAATGGTGCTACATCGAGGACTTGCTGCCGAATAAATAAATATCAAGTATATGGAACAGAGATATATAGCCGGTGATTGGGTGAGATATATAGGAGTAGCCTCACCAATAGTCGTGCAAATTATAGAAGTGAGAGAGGAAAAACTTTTAATTGATCTCGGCAAATGCGACTGGTACCTTGCAGACCGCAGTGAAGTGGATTCTATCCGTTTAACTGGCGAAATTCTCGAAAAGAGTGGGTGGGAAAAGAGTCGCATATACTTTACGAATAGACGTATTCCAAGAATCAAACTTTGCTCAGACGAAGATGAAATCAGATGGTCTGTTTTAATAAACGGTGACATTATGGGAGATTATATCTTTAATGTTCATAAGTTACAGCACATCCTGTTTGCTTTTCGGATTGAACAAGAAATAGAGGTGTAGGTATGAAAGATATAGACGAGATGTAGACAACTATGTAAAAACTACAGGATATGATTAAACCAGAAGACCTAAGAATAGGCGACCTTGTAATGGTCAGTAATGATAACTGCATGATACCCAAAGGAGCATTTTGCGAGGTTGTAGCCATAGACTCCGAACGGGCATGTGAAGACAAGAAGGGGCTTGCGGATCTGCTTCAAACTGTTAGAGAAGAATGGGAGTTCTCTCACGGTGTTTGGTGTAATAACATTGAAGGCATACCCCTCACTCCCGAACTCCTCAAAAAGAACAACTTTAAAGAAGAGCAGCACCAAAAGGAAGGCACTTCGGAATGGTACGACTACTATCATTACGACCTCGGCATTAATGTCGTGTACGAGGTTGAGGAGAAAGAAAGCAAGTTCGCCGTTTATCTTGACGGAAAAAAGTTACGAGAAATACAATACGCTCACGAACTCCAACATATCCTTTGGGCACTGGGGCTGAACGCTGAATTAAAAGTATAAATATTAAACACAAGAATTGATAGTAACATGGAAGAAAAGATAATACAGAAGACCGTTTATCTTGCAAAAGACGGCAAAGAGTTCCTTAATAAAGAGGAATGTAGGAAGTATGAGGAAGAGTTCCTTAACAAGGTAAGTTACTTTGCCATATCATATAATTTCGATTTGACAGAAGGTCGAGGTTTTCAAAGTTTGGTTTATGTGGCTGTTGTCCCTTCCAGAAATGATAGTGCGGTAGTTATAGCAAATAAATATGCTATAGACGTTCTTAATGATGGCGTATTTGCAGGGCAAGGATGTCAAGGATATGGTTTGCAAGAAACTTATTCGCTGAGTCCAATAACAAAAGATGTGTATGATGCTAATGAAGGTATGATATGGGGATGCGATTCTATACATGGCAAACAGATTTTAATATCAGAAAAACCTATTGAAGGATTCCCTGAACCATTTAACTATAAAAAAGAATGGGGAATTAAGTAATAGAGTAACGAACGTACACTTCAAAGAGGTTATTAACGAAAATATAGAGTATGAAAAAGATTATGTTCAACGACAGGTACGGCTTAACACAAGCTGTACTCGAAGGCAGAAAGACTCAAACAAGAAGAATAGCCTATACTGCAGGAAGATGGAGAGATATTATGGTTAGGCAGGATTTAGAAGGAGTAAACAAAGGCAAAGCATGTCTGTTTGGCGATGGAATACTTCTCGCCAAATCCGCTTACAAACTCGGTGAAACTATAGCCATCGCTCAAAAATACGAAGATTTGAGAAAGGACAATGAATTTTATCGTCTTTGTGGTAAAAACGGAATGCCTTTGGAGTGCATCAAATACGAGAAAGGATGCAGCAATAAGATGTTTGTCCGTGGGGACTTAATGCCCCATCATATTCGCATCACCAACATCCGCGTAGAGAGGTTACAGGACATCAGCGAGGAAGATTGCATGGCGGAAGGTATCCGCCGTTTTGGGAAAGAGTACGTTCGTTTTAAAAAAGAGTATTGTTATACTTGTCAAAATTACGCTGTGACAGACTTCTATTCTTTCTCGACTCCACGCGAAGCCTACGCTGCCCTAATAGACAAAATCAGCGGCAAGGGTACATGGGAGAGCAACCCTTGGGTTTTCGTCTACGATTTTGAACTTGTAAAATAAACATTATGAACGAACAAATGAAACAGTACACTGGAACAAAGACAGTGAAGGCTATGCCTATGACAATGGGCGAAGCCTACGAGCGCAAGCTCTTGAAAGAGGGTGTAAGACCCTCTGAGTGTGAAACAGACAAGGCTGGTTACCTTGTTGAGTATGAAGACGGCTACCAGTCTTGGAGTCCGGCAGATGTATTCGAGAAGGCTTACAAGCCGTCTGAAACACGTCTCGAACGCTTGCACATTGAGTGTGACGAACTAAGGGCACGTTCAAAGGAACTGGATGTGTATCTGAATGAAGGCTTCGAAAAAGTTGCCGCAGAGATTGGTCGTTCATTGACTATGCTGCTCGTACTGCAAAGCTCGTACTTGCACAACTACCTGGGCGTACTCGAAGTACTCCTTTTGGAGGCTGAAAAGAGTAGAGACGCTTGAAGCAGAGTTGGAAAACAAGATAAAAACAGATAAATAATTAAAAAAAACAATAGTAATATGGGATGGAATAAAGTATCTGAAAAGGAAATTCCTTTTGGAGAAGAGGTGATAGCTTTTAACGAAAAGTGGATTGATGAGGATTTTAATCCTAATGGAACACGAGTAGGTTTTATTCAAGCTGATGGATTTATATCTGCAACATGGAATAATGAGGATGATTGTTATGATACATGCTATGAAGAAGGAGATGATTATTATAAGGGTGTCTCAGGCATTCCAGGAATGGACGCATACCATAAACAGTTTGCAAAGCCAAATATGCCAACGCATTGGATGAAAATACCTACTCATCCTTAGCAAATAACTATTTTGCAAAAAGTAGTTTGTACATGGGCAAAGAAGTGGAGGGTTAATATGATAAAATTTAAAGTTATTAGATATTGGGACACGTATCCCGATGGAGTTGTTGCAATTTGTAATACAGAGGAAGAGGCAGAAAAGATATGTAATAAATATCGTAGAAGCCGCAAGCCTATGTACGACTATTTAGTTAGAAAGGAGGGTGAATAATGACCAGAGAAGAGTTAAAAAATAAATATGGAGATGAAATATGCGAATTATGCTGCCGAGAGTATTTTACTAACAGAGCATTCCCTGAGACGCTTTGTGAAGGTCGTTATTGCGAGGATGCAGAAGATAGTTTCGCAGATGAACATGAGATAGAACTAAAGGATTAATATAACATTAGAAAATGAAAACAATTATAGCAAAAATGATCTGCGTCGTTTTAACGGCACCATTAATTCCAATAATGCTGATAGGTTCTATTCCCTATGCTTTATTCAAGGGGATTACAAGCGAGATTGTCTGGGAAAAATATTTTGATATTTGGAACTCGTTCACCGATTTCTTATTACACCCATACTATAAATATCTGGAAAGAAAAAATTATCTAAAAAAGCTGAAGCAGAAGGTGGATTATTATCGCGAGGAGAATGGCAGGCTTAATAGAGCGTTAGACGAAATAAAAAAAAGGAAGAACTAAAGTATCAATATGACAGAAGAAGATTTTGTAAAGCAGATGCGTGCTCTCAATAAAAAAGAAATAGAGATTGCACGTCAGAAGTATGAACTAAAAAAGCAATACCTCGAAGAATATCCGATACAAATTAACGACAAGGTAGATTGTAACGAAAAAGCCTGTTGGGTTAGCAATATTCGTTTCACTACCTTATAGTAAGGTATTTCTTGGTTAATTACCCAAAGAAGAACGGCGAACGCTCCAATCGTGAGCAGTGCGCTTGGGGAGTAACAAAAGTATAATAATACAATTAAAGCAGATAGTTATGACAAGAGAAGAAGCAAAAGAACTGCTGCCTATTATACAGGCATTTGCTGAAGGTAAAACTATACAGGTACAAGAAGATATTAATTGGTGCTATCTGGGCAATAATGCTGATTTTAATCTTAGTCCGCAAAGATACCGCATCAAAACCGAACCTAAGTATCGTCCATTCGAGAACAAAGAAGAGTGCTGGCAGGAAATGTTGAAGCACCAGCCGTTCGGATGGACAAAATCCATATCCGAGAAACGCTTCTATTTCATATCAAAAATTGATGATAATGGCTGCTTCTTTTCAAATAATGACAATGTTTCATTCAAAACTCTTTTTGCATCAGACACGTTTGCTGACGGAACACCATTCGGTATAAAGGAGGAATAATATGGCATGGTTAGCAGTAGATAAAGATGGTACAGAATGTGTATGTAGTACTGAGCCTTATCGAGATTGGGTAGATTTTATGTGGTGTATTGAAAATATTTTCGACTCCTGTGCGATAGGACTTCCAAAAGGCTCAATTAAAAAACTCATCGGTAGAGAGCTTACTTGGGAAGATGAGCCTGTGGAACTTAAAAGTGAATAACTATGTATAGACCAATTACAATGTATCAGATAGTTTGCGACAGATGTGGCAATGTATTTGAAGGCACAGACACTCTTCCTGCACTGTTTGCTGACAAGTGCTCTGGTATTGATATTGCATATCACTCTGATTGGGAAAATATAAAAGGCAAACATTATTGTCCCAATTGTTATGAAGTAGAAATCGTAAATGGGACATATAACGTTAAAGCAAAACAGTTATGAGAACAATTAAATATCAATATGAGGTAGCACTGAAGCAACATGTTAAAGGCAGCGTGGACGATGATTATGAAAGCGTTGACTTCATAACAGCATCAAGTTATAAGCAAGCTGTAAAAACAGCAAAGGACTGGTCAAAGCAGCTCGGATCTGACTGTAACAACTTCAAAGAGACAGAGACTCTTGACGCAGGACTGGCACAAGTTGTTATAGTGTGCTATTACAAAGATGGCACCAGCGATTACAACGAAGCCTGGCAGGAAGAATATATTAACGGAAAGAAAACTGAAAGGTTTTCATTATAAGTGTCATAAAACTATGAGAACAATTAAATTTCGTGGCAGATGCGAGAAAGAAAGCCGCTATGCTGGAGAATGGACGGAAGGTAGTTTGGTGCAATGTGAGGATGGAGCTACATTAATAGTTGTGGCACATTCAGACAATTGTACATCCACATATCACGTTGATCCAGAGACCGTATGTCAGTTCACTGGCTATGTAGACAAAAACGGCAAGGAGATATATGAGGGTGACGTTATCCATATCGGACCAGTTTTGTGTGCCGTAGTTTGGGTGGAGAGTTTAGGCGGATTTTTCTTGCAGGAAGATTGCGCCAAACTACCAGGTGTCAGACCTTTAGGCGAGATGCTGCGTCGTTACGACCATCAGGTTATTGGCAATATTCACGACGAACAGAAAGGAGAAGTAGTATGCAGGAAACTAAGCTAACAATAACAATAGGTGTGTCTGAGGGAGATAGCCACGTGGTGATTTATAACCCAAGCACAACGGAGGCTGTCAGCATGCCCGTTCTAATGGGTGTTTTTAAAAGCCTTGCAGACTTTGCAAAAGAATGGAACGAAGAACACAAACCCGAAAACAGAAAACAATGACACAAGAAGAAGAGATTCAGCACATAAAGAAACTGAAAGACGCAGGGTTTGACTGCAGCACCAGCAGGTCAATAGACGAAACGATACAGCTCTTGAAACTCTTAAAAGGAGAAACACGGAAAATTTAATAAAAACAAGCAACAATGAAACAGGCAGATTATATCAGACTGACGGCACATATTGCCGTACTGAAAGAAATTGCTGTTGATTACAGCGGCAAGACGATAGACAACATCATACAACAGTTGGAAGCAATTAAGAAGGAGGTGACGGATGAAGATTAGAAAAACAAAGAAGCGTTACAAATTAAAGTATCGTGTGTGGTTCCATAAAACTATTAAGGTGAAGTTTAAGAAGGTAAGCACATCAATCGAAACAGAACCACGCCAATACCCTAAAATGTGCGGCGTGTTTATTACGTACGAGGTGCTTAGGTGGTATCGTACGAGAGAACTAATAACTCGATACGTGCGCATAAGAATTGGCGCAGTTAAAAGTAAAACATCACGCAAAATCAAATAACAATGAAAATACTCAAAGAAATCAAAGTTCCTACAGGTGAAATCTACACCGCAAAAGGAGACAAAGGCGTGTTGGAGTTTCTGACAGTAGCCGACTATGGCAAAGACGCAAATATCAAAGCCGACTTCCTCGGCATAACAAGAGAGCTGAATGGTGTGCCGAACGGAACGCCGATGCCACTAACCGAAAAATGGGTAATAACAATCTCTACCCAGTACGGCTGCTCAATGAACTGCAAGTTCTGCGACGTGCCGAAAGTCGGACCGGGACGCAACGTAACACTGAACGACCTGCGCCACGAGATAACAACGGCATTAGGTATGCACCTGGAGGTTAATCACACCAAACGCCTCAATGTACACTATGCACGTATGGGCGAGCCGACATGGAACGAGGCTGTAATCGAGCACGCACGTTTCTTCTTGCGTGAGGATATTATTCCTTACATCGGAAATTCGCTTGTGCATCCTGTAGTAAGCACGATGCTTCCGAAGCGTAATCGAGGCTTAAACGACTTTATTCGTGAATGGGTTAGGGTAAAGAATCTCGACTACAACGGAAACGCAGGCTTGCAGTTCTCTATAAACTCTACCGACGACGCGCAGCGAGAATGCCTGTTCTCGGGAAACGCCTTGCCATTGAGAGATATTGCAGAACTTGCCGACACACTTGAAACTCCGCGCGGTCGCAAGTACACCCTTAACTTCGCGCTTGCCGACGACTCCATTATTGACGGCAAGGTACTTGCTTCGATGTTTGACCCACGCAAGTTCATGTGTAAGATTACACCACTTCACAGAACAAACAGCTGCGAAGCCAACCATATTCAGACAAGCGGAGGTTACGACTCGTTTGTGCCGTACAAGAAAGTGGAAGAGGATTTGAAGGCAAACGGATTTGATGTAATCGTGTTCGTTCCGTCGTATGACGAGGACAACGGACTGATTACTTGTGGTAATGCAATCCTGTCCGGCAAGAAGCCGACATCAAGCTACAAAGAAGTGGTATTTTAATCTGATAAACAAAATGAGCAAAAAGAAAATATACATATCATCACCGATTACCGGCTATAACCTCAACGAGCGACACAAGTTCTTCGCTCAGATTGAGAAAGAACTGACAATTCTCGGCTACAAGGCAGTCAATCCCATGAGTAAACCTTTATCCGACTCTGCGCCGTACACGGAGCACATGAAAGAGGACTTACGCCTGCTCCTCGGCTGCGACGGCATTGTTGTACCGAACAGATGGCGTTGTTCAAAAGGCTGTGAAACGGAACGTCGTGTGGCGGACGCTTGCGGAATACCCGTTGTCGGCGTGATAGGCGAAGATTTGCAAATCTTAAACGCAATATAAGCATGAGTGCAAGTCAGTTAATAAGCCGAACCCCCAAAAGGGCGTATATTATCGCGCCAAGTGTAAAGCAGAAAGAGGAAATACTAAAGAGCATTGACCGCTATTGTTCGCTGTATTACATCACAATGGGTTCTGCATACAACATTGCCCAAACAGCGATGATAGACGCTTACAACGCGATTAAAGAGGACAAAAAACTATATCGTCAGCAGACAAAGCAAAGCATCAACAAGGCTCTTGCTGCATACAACACATGGGATGCGAAGATGCGCTTTGTCCTCGCCGACCGCTATCAGCTTTGGCTTGACCTATCCGATGCGTCGGAAGCGGAACTGAAACCGCTCGTCACAACGCTCTATTACTGCATCGACAACTACTTCCTAAAGAACAAGGTGCCGAAAAGCAAGATAATCGCCCGTATGGAGGCAGCAATGGTGCTGATAGATATTGCGGTAAACCTATTTAAGAACTTGTTTGATAACATCCAAAAGAAAATCGGCAAGGACTTGCGACCGATGTTCAGTGATGGCAACGCACTGGAGTTGCGACAAAATTGGAACAATGCCATGCAATCCGTCATAAACTCGGTACCAGGAATGCCCGACATTGACATCAACGATGATGCGGACAGTGTTCAGGCGGCGAAGAATATCGTAACGAAAATCTCGAACGAGGGTGTTTACAACCGCGCAGGAGAGTATGCGTTACAGGTGAACCCAGAATATAAACCAGAAGATTACGGAATATAATAATATCAACGGCGCACGGACTACAATAAAGCCGGCGCAAAAATAAAGTATAAAGATAGAAATGAGTAGAGGAAAACATTTTTCACAGGAAGAGATAGAATTCCTAAAGGTTAATGCTCTTGTTATGACTACAAAGGAGCTTGCCGACAAACTCGGAAGAAATTATTGGGCAGTACATAGAAAACTGCAAGCAATGGGAGTAATAAAGAATCATGTATTTACTGCCGACGAGGACTTTATCATAAAAAGAATGTATGGTAAATACACTGCAAAGGTAATAGCTACCAAAATAGGAGTTGACGAGAATGCGATATACAATCGTTGTAAAAAATTAAAGTTAAGCCAGAAATGATAAAGAGTTTTACAATAGACCACACAAGGCTAAAACCTGGAATATATGTTTCAAGGGAGGATAGTATAGGGAAAGAGCGAGCAACAACTTATGACTTGAGAGTCTGTTTGCCGAATAAAGAGCAATTGACACCAGAGATTGCGCATACGATAGAGCATCTTATGGCAGATTATTTACGCAACGAATGGGTCTACAAACAAAAAGTTATTTATTTTGGACCTATGGGATGTCTAACCGGTTTCTATCTAATTCTTAAAGGTAAACCGGACATTGTAAGGGTCGCTTGCGCACTAGTAGAAGCATTGAGATATTGCTCTAACAGTTCGTCTATACCAGGTGCTACAGAAAAGGAATGCGGTAACTATAAGTTGAATGACTTACAAGGAGCTATCAAAACTTTGAAGGGTTTTAAGGAAGATATAGAGAATAAAATCTCAGAAGCATCAAAGGTATTTTCATACCCACGTTAGATTTATATGTAAACATAAAGATTTGACCATCAGATACTTATTTTAAAAATAAGCTTTGATAGTCAAATCTTTATTATTATATTTGCACCATAATAACTGCTGTGATAAATCGTACTGGGATATTTAATGATTAATCACTAAATATCAATAAAATGAAGAAAAAGACAAAGCAGGTATTAAGTATTTTGAAACCTAAATGTAAGGCGTTAGGGTTCAATTTGGAAGAGTTAGAGGGTATTGCCGCAGACATTGCCGATAACCTTGAACTTGATGAAGAAGCCTCAGAAGAGGAGATAAACGAGAAGATTTCGTCAGAAGTCGAAGCGGTTATCCCTTATCTTAAGATCGCTCAAAAGGCGTCAAATCGTGTTATTCAGAATTCAAAGAATAACAAAAACCCAGAAAGCGATGACAACGACACGAATGCCGGCCAAGATGGCGTCGACCAGGAGAAAGAAGAAGAAAAAGTTCCGGTTTGGGCACAAGCAATTATCACCCAGCAAAAAGCGATACAAACAGAACTAACTGGTTTAAAGTCCGAGCGAGAAACAGACGGAAGACGCTCAAAGTTAAAAGCATTGTTGAAAGACACCGGCACTTTCGGCAAGAGTACCCTCAAAAACTTTGACAAGATAAAGTTCGAAAACGAGGCAGATTTCGAAGAGTTCTATGATGGTGTAGTAGAGGATTTAGCAACATTAAACCAGGAAAGAGCCAACGCGGGTCTCGCCAAACTTGGAGCAACCGCAGCTACAAGCGGGAACAAAAAAGAAAAAGAGGGCGATAAGCCAGAAGTCATCAGCGAAAAAGAGATTGAAGAGTTGGCAGGAACAATGTAAAACAAAAAAAGTAAAATTATGTATGGATTAGAAGCAGCAGAAGTTTTTGACTCTGGTAAAGAGTCTGTTGTCATCCGTAAATATCTAAATGGTATTACAGGTGGCGTTGTGCTTGACATGACCGGGTTCGACGAGCCATTTATAAAATGTGGCCACGTAATCATTCGCAGCACAAAGGATGGAGAATACAAACCTATGCCGGTTTCTGGAAAGGAGTATTCTTCATTACCAGCGAATTGCGAGTATGTCGGCGTTTGTATGACAACCGCTCCCAAAGACACACCTCACGTCGGAGTACTCACATCCGGGGAGGTTAACGACAGAGCAGTACCCTACTCAGTAGAAACCATTAAAGCAGCGTTTAAAACAGCGGTTCCCACAATACAGTGGGGACATGACAAAATCAATTAATTATGAACAGTTCATTATTTCTAAAGTATGTATTGAGTTTCTTCCCCGTTCTGAAGACACTCATTGAGAAGATAAATGGGAAAAGAGGAAACGAGCTTACATATCTCCACAAAGACACATCAATTCTTCGCCGCGTCTACTCGACTGACAACAAGTGGGAGGCCGACACAGTAGACACAAGCTATGTAGCCGCTGACTATGTAGCCATCGACTCACCGGTTCCATTGAAATCTCGTGACCGCATTTCCGTAGCCAACGGCAAGCTGCCGAAGATTGGTATGAAGAAGAATCTTAAGGAGTCCGAAATCCTAGCTCTTCGCATAATGGAAGCGCAGGGCGGTCAGACAGCAGAGATACGAAGAAAACTGGCACAGGATCCAGTTGCATGCTCCGTAGGTATCGATGAGCGAAACGAATATGCCCTACTCTATGGACTTTCAAATGGTTATGTAGCGGTTCGCGATGATGACAATCCAAAGGAGTTGCTCCGTATTAACTATCAGTATCCCGAAGATAACAAGCTCGGAATCAACAACAAGAAAGACGGTCTCACCGTAGACGACTTAAAAAACGCTATTGAAAGAGCGACAAACGACGGTAACACAATTATCCAGTTCTGGATTGCAAAGACAACTTTTGATGCGTTAAAGAAGACCCAGGGTGCGAAAGAGCTCGTAGCGACTTATAACGGACAGTCATACGATTCGAACACAAAGTTGCCAACTCCAACGACAACCAAGTTCCAAGAAGCCTTTGAGGATGAGACAGGCGTAACATTCCGCATAATCAATCGCACTGTTCGCCTCGAAGAGGATGGAGGACGCCGCAGTGTTAAGCCTTGGAACAAGAATATGGTTATCGGAGTCTGCAATACCATGATTGGAGCACTTGTTTACGGACAGGTAGCGGAATCAACTAACCACGTAAGTGGTGTGACCTACCAGCAGATTGATTACAAGCTCATATCGCAATACTCAACAACAGACCCACTAATGGAGACAACCGCTGTTCAGGCGTATTGCTTACCTGTAATTGAAGACGTTGACTCTATCTACCAGATAGACATCACAGTCGAAGACCCTGTAATTGAAGTTGATGACGCAAAAGAGTCTGAAGACGCATCCGATGAAAAGGTAACCATTGCAGATAAGACCTACAAAAAGGCGGAAGCAATTGCCGGTCTTAATGCTCTTGGAGCAAGCTTACCAAGCAATGCTTCTGATGCGGATATCGTAGCTGCGTACAATGAGCTTCCTCCAGTAAAGAAAGGACAGTTTAAAACAAATGTGACACCAACAACTTAAAGTTATGAAGACAATCGGGCAAGCGTTAATCGATGAAATACACATACCAATTCCATTCGGGTATATAGAGAACGTGTGTATCAAGCGTAATTTGGACGTTTTTGATGATTTCGACTACGAGTCATCTAAGAGCGAAGCGTACAAAGGTGCGCTTGCCGATTGCCTAATGTCACTAGTTCAGGCAGTCAATTTCTCTGAGTCGGATAAGTCTATAGGTTCTCTTACCGAAGACCAGCGTCAAGCCATAACGCTAAAAGCAAATGGTCTATACAAAGAAATAGGGGAAAGCGAGATTCCAACAAGACCAGTACCCACAGTTTATATAAATTGTTGATGAGTTTACTAAATTTCAACGCCTCTAAGCTTTATCGCCAAACCAAGACAGAAGGTTATACCGATGTGAATGGCGACTATCACCCCGGAAAAATCAAGTGGGAATACTGCTGTTCATGCGATGTTGTGCCAGCAGGAGAAGCGAACAAGATAGCTATCCCAGACGGATCTATTGATTTTTACTCATATACAGTATACAATATACCGGTATGTGTAAAAAAGTTTAACTACGGAGATTTTGTGCGACTTTTAGTCTTGGGCGAGGAAGAAGTAATCCTAAAGGTTAAGGGATTTCATCGATACCAACTTCAATGCAAATTATGGGTATAAGGATAGTAACACCAGAAAACTCGGTAAAAGAGTTCCTGTTTCGGGCAGCATCGTATTTGCAATCTGCAATACTAAATGCATTATGCAAGCTTGGAGAAGAATGTGTCGTTAAAATTAGGAATCGTTCTTCAAGGGAGAGCTGGATAGACCATACAGGCAACCTGCGAAGTTCAATAGGCTACTCAGTATACGACCACGGTAAGAAATTTTTGTCATCAGCCTTTTCACAGGTGCTTTCAGGTGTAGCCGGAACAGCTAAAGGAAAGAAGCTGATTGAAGATTTAGCAAAAGAGTATTCCCGTGTTTATGCCCTAGTAGTCATAGCTGCCATGGAATACGCAGCAGAGGTCGAAGCGATAGATAGCAAGGATGTGCTATCATCAACAAAGACATGGGCTGTTGGTCAAGTAGAGTCACGCATAAAAACCGCAGTGGATTTTGCTATCTTGGAAATAAACAAATGGAAGATATGAGGTCAGACGGAACTATAAGGACAGACGTATATCACTATATCAAAGGCAGTGTATTAGACAATGCTACAAATGGCATGGTGACAAAGAAAAAGCGCCCTGCGAAGTCGCATAAGGAAGACATTGTTATCTCCATACTTTCAAATGAGGGAGTACAAAACCAAACCGCAATTGTCAATGTGAACATCTATGTTCAAGATTACGATGTGGAAGGCCAGTTTGAAGAGAATACGGCTCGTGTAGATGAATTATGCGAAATAGCTTGGAAACTACTTGAACATTTCAGAACAGACGAGTATGTTGCACATGCAATAAATCAACGTGTTTATCCAACAGATAGCGGAGAGCACATTATAAATAATCAAATAGAATACAAAACTTTAAACGATTAAATTATGTCAGTAACATCTTGGGGCAAATGCTCTATATTCATTCAGCCTGTCGGCTCAGCCAAAAATGAGTGGGACAAGCTTGATACACCGAAAGAGGATACAACACAGGTTACTCCTACTAAAGGTGACACAATGACGCAGACTGAAGAAGGTGGCGGCACAGTCGATAGAAAGACGAAGAAGTCAACCTATGAAGCTGCATATCAGTTATTCATTAAAAAGGGAGTCTCCCAGCCATTTAAGACCATAGACGGCGTTGTAGAAGGAAACTATCGTCTCGCTATTCAACCTGAAGATCCAGAATTGCCTGGTGTGTATATGGGCAATACAACCGTGGGTGCAGAGGAAGCCTTTACTACGGCAGATGGTGCATTGATCACATACACGCATTCTGCTCTCATCCCTGATGGTGATGTAGTAGCTAAAACAACAAACAAGAAAAACGAGGATGTGTATTGTGCTTACCGATGGCGCGTAATAAAAGCTACAAAGGGTACAGGTGGTAAATACGCATTGAAGTTTAGCACTCCACAAGCAGGCGAAACCCCACCTACCGAGATTGAGGAAACTTACACAAGCGTATAATGTGTCTCTCCCTTCGCCGATTGAGGGTAGTCAGTCGGCATAAGCCCAAGTAGCTCAGTTGGAAGAGCATGGTCTAAAGTTAGCCATTGTTTAAATCCGCAGACCATAAAGCGGTTGAGAGTCGCAGGTTCGAATCCTGTCTTGGGCACATGAAAGAATTAGGAACCATCATAGCAAACGTATTAACAGATACGCCTATCTATTTCACGATAGGCAATAAACGTTATTGTGCTTATCCGCCGACGTTAGGAAAGATGTATCTAATTTCCCAATTGTTAGAAACACTCGGAATAAATAAGGAAAACATAGCCACTAACCCGGTTTTAGAAATAATGCGAGTAGTAAAAGCAAAAAGAATGGAATGCTGTAAACTACTCGCATATCACATTACAAACAAAAGAGAAAAGCTATTAGACATAGAATGGATCGAGAGAGTAAGTAATTCTCTCAATAGAGCCGCAGACGACGAAGACCTTACAACACTTCTAGTTGTAATACTGAAAGAAAGCAGCCTAGAGAACATTGTTAGTATGACCGGAATAGACAAGGAAACAGAAAGAATGTCAAAGGTAAGCGCAGCAAAAGACACGAAGAACCAATATGTATTCGGAGGCAATACGATATGGGGTTCCATGATAGATGTGGCTTGCGAACGATACGGATGGTCTTACGACTATGTAGTATGGGGAATATCATACAATAACCTAACGCTTATGCTTAAAGACAAGATAACATCAATCTATCTGTCTGATGAAGAAGCAAAGAAATGCAGGATACCACAACAAAGCGGAGATTACATCAACGGAAACGATAGGAAAGCTGTAATGATGGCGGCGATGGAAAGTGAACTCAACCCCGAATAACCGACCTCTCACGCACACGCGCACGAAATTAATTCCTATTTAGAATACAGGTCTCAATAATCACCGTGTTACACCTAAACCAAAGAAATTTAGAACACCATGCCAAGTTTAAAATTTGATGCTGTCATAGAAACAGGAAAAGTTGTCTCAGGTTTCCAGGATATTCAGAATGCCGTTCACAAGACAGCGGCGACAGTAAAGTCTGAGGGCAAGAGCATTGATGATATAATAAACAAAATACAGAACACAGCTAATATAGCTATTGGTGGATGGAGTATAGGAAAGTTTGTAAGTCAGATGATGCAGGTCAGAGGTCAATTCCAACAGACGGAAATGGCATTTAAAACCATGCTTCAAAGTGAGGAGAAAGCGAAAGACCTGATGCAGCAGCTGATAAATACCGCAGCCATAACGCCATTTGGTGTAGATGATGTTACAGAAGGAGCAAAACAGTTGCTAGCCTTTAATGTAGCTGCAAAAGATGTCAACGATACGCTTATAAGACTCGGTGATGTTGCAGCTGGTATGGGAGTAAGCTTATCCGAAATGGTAATGTTATATGGAACCACCATAGCAAAGGGCAAGATGGATACAATGGATTTGTACCAATTCCTCAATCGAGGTATTCCTATCGCTGATGAACTGGCTAAGGTTATGGGTCTTGATGTTAATAACGCAATTGCCGAAGTCAAAGAACAACTTACAGCCGGCAAGGTGACAAGTGATATATTCATTAAGGCTATGCAGAACATGACATCAGAAGGAAGTAAGTTTGGCGGCATGATGAAAGCACAGTCTAAAACTATCACTGGTCAGATAAGCAATATTGAAGACGCAATAGAACAGATGTTCAATGAGCTTGGCAGATCACAAGAAGGAATTATCAATACGGGACTTGATGCAGTGTCCACAATCGTAGAAAACTGGCGCAAGGTTGGCGAGGTAGTGATGGTAGCAGCAACGGCATACGGTACATACAAAGCTGTTCTCATGGCTGTCAGCGCTCTTCAAGTGCTAAACAACCGTATACTTCAGCAGGCTGTTGTTGAAAAAACACTCGCAGCAGCAGCCGGCATAAATTTATCAAACGCAGAGGCAGTTGCGGCAGCACGAACAAAATTCCTGACATTAGCACAACAGGGACTTACAACAGTATTAAAGGAAACTGCAGCCGCAACGCTGTTGAACCCATACGTACTTATGGCTGCCGCTATTACAAGCCTTGTCTACACGATATACAAGTTTTCAACGGCAGCCTCAGCGGCGGAGGCAGCCGAGAATGCTTTGGCAAAGTCTTTGGACGACACAAATTCAAAGTTGGACGAGCGTAACCATAAATTACAGGACTTAATCAGAATAATTCAAAGTGCAGAATCTACTGACTTGCAGAAACAGCTTGCCTTTGATGAATTGTCAAAGATTGCTCCATCCATCACAGAAGTCTATAATAGCGTAGAGAAACTTGCTAAAGCAGACCTCTCTCAGGTAAATCAGCAACTTAATGAACTGTCTGACGAGAAGCGAGGGGAGACGCTGAGGAAGCAGGTGGAAGAGTTAAACAAAATCCTTAGCGGTGTAGCTATATCGCAAAAAGGTCTACTTAAAGATAAATACGGACTCGATTTGAGTTGGACTTCTGGTTGGAAAGATTGGCAAGATGCAACCATAAATTTGAGAGATGGCCTACTAAAACAGCTATCAGAAATCGAGGAAGCCAAGGAGAAGATAGCTGTGCCTACAAAGATAGATGTCGAGTTAGCCAAAGACAAATATGAGCAAAGCAAGGAACAGCTTGACTATCTTTCTAAGTTCGCCCTTGCAATGAAAGACGATATAGAGAAGAAGCCTACAAATATTCCTTTCGAAGGAAGAAATGCCGAGAAGGTTATAGTGGAGCTTGAAGACAAGGTCAACGACCTCAAGAAGGAGCAGGAAGAGCACCCCATACAATTCACAGCAGATAAGAAAAAAGCGCTTGATAAATACCAAGAATTGCTTGGAGACATTAAGAGATGGAAAAATACAGCGTGGAAGCAGGGAGTGTTTACTATACCAGTTGAGATACAGTTCAAGATGAAGCAATTGCAGGACGAGACAGACAAGGCAAAGGGCCATTTTAATTATGTCACTGGTAAATACGAAGAAGCAAACAAGGATGAGTCGTATGCAGCCGCCAAGAAGCGAGCAAAGATTAACTATCAAGCGGCTGTAAATGCAGAGAAAGAGGCAAGAAAGGGGTCTAACAAAGATTGGGAGAATGCGAAGGAAGACCTCGATGCCAAAAAGAAAGAATACGAAAAGTATTGGGGAAGCATATCTGAGGCTTCAAGCAAGGCAAACAAATCGATGACCGATGCAAAGAAAAGGGCGGAGGAACAGAGAAAAGCGCAGGAAGAGTTGAGCAATGCTTTAAAGGAGCTTATCCAGAAGAATATGGACGATGAAATCTCCATTATGCGCGAAGGAACGGAAAAGAAACTAAAGGAGATTGACAATGACTATAAGAAGCGTATAGCAGAAATAAAAAAGCAAGAGACAGAGTTCAAGAAGAAAAACAAGGAAGCAGGTAAAGCCTCATCACTCACCAAAAAACAGTCAAAGGCAATTAGTGAGGCGAAATACCTTACCAGTCTTAATAAAGAACAAAAGATTAGAGAAGTCAACAAGGAAGCATCAGATAAAGAGCGAAATGACCTCTATGAATATCTTAAGGAGTATGGTAGCGTTCAGCAGCAGAAACTCGCAATCACGCAAGAGTACGCGGACAAGATAGCCAAAGCCGAAAATGCTTATCAAAAGGCATCGCTTGCAAACCTGCGTGACAACGAGCTGAAGAAAATAGATGCAAGCGATGTGTTTGAACAAATAGACTGGGAGAATGTCTTTGCAGACCTCTCATCTCACACAAAGGAGTATCTCGTTTCCTTGCGTGCACAGCTACAGTCATTATTAAAAAGTGGTAAGTTAACTGATGTCTCTGATATATCCAAGGTACAGGAGAAAATCAACGATATCAATGCCGAGATAAGCAAGCAGGGAGGAATATTCGACTTTATAGGTACGAAGCAGCAGGAAAACATACGTCGTATCAATGAAGCTAAAGAAGCGCAAGAAGCCCTCAATTCAGCAAAATTGCAAGAAGCAGACATTGAAAAACAATATGAGAAAGCTTTAAAGCAGGCAAACCACAAGGCAGCAGATCTTGGAGTGCGCGCTATCGGAGATGATACCACAGGCATACAAGCTAATATAGACAAGGCGAGCATAGACAAGTCTACCAAAGAGTACAAGGAAATGTCATCCATTCTGACAAACCTTGCTGTGCTTGAAGGGAAGCTGGCTAAAGCACGAGAAAAGACCGCTAAAGCCACTATAGAAGCGAAGGACAAAGAGGACGCAGCAAAGAAATCAACCAAGGCTCAAATAGCCGATTGGTTCTCTGATGCGCAGGAGTTTATATCCAAAAGTGGTATAGACCAGCTACCAGAACTTTTCTCCAGCCTTGGCATGGATGAAGCATCTGCTAAAATTGGTCAAGGTCTATCAGCTTTAAATGACTCCGCTGGTGCTGTTGCAGACTTTGAGAGCGGCAACTACATTGGAGCTTTAACAAAGGGGATTTCTGCCTTACAAGGGTTTTCAAATGTCTTAGGAATTGGCGCAGACAATACAGCAAAAATGCAGGATAAGATAGATGAGCTTAATCAAAAGAATGACGTACTTGCCTCATGTCTTGAAGAACTGAATGATACACTACAGGGTACAAATTCCATAACGGGAGCACAAGAGGTATATAAGGATGCCGTAGAGCTTATAAATGCACAAAAGAAAAACGCATCAGATGCCATGAAGGCAGAGGCGAACAAGCATGGCACTTGGCGTTCTTCCCTCCATTCTTCTGTTAACGACAATAAAACTTGGAAAAAAGACATGGAGAAAGTATCAAAAATCCTTGGCAAGACTGTAAAAAGTAGCAAGGATTTCCTTTCTCTATCTCCAGAAGAGATGAAAAAAATCCGCGACACAGACAAAGATTTGTTTATGTCGATTCTCAATGAATATAGAAAAGAAGGCGGCAAGGGAGGTCGCTCTGACAAGTTGCCGAGTATGATACAAGACTATATCGACAAGTATGCTGATGCTGTCAATGACCTCAATGAGCAAATGAGCGAGAAATACACCCAGATGTCGTTTGATGACATGAAGAGCAGCTTCTTTGACGCATTGATGGATATGGATAAGGACGCAGAAGACTTTTCGGACGACTTCTCCAAATACCTCATGAAGTCTGTGCTTAATGCTAAAATTGGAGACCTCCTCGATAAGGATTTGAAGGAATTCTATGATGAATGGTCTAAACTTGCCAAGGACGGTCTTTCAGAAACAGAAGTTGACTATCTAACCAATAAATGGAATGGAATAGTCGATAAAGGCATAAAATTCCGAGACGAAGCAGCAAAAATAACAGGATACACTGGCACATCTTCACAGGAGGCAACAAGCGGAGGTTGGCAATCCATGGGGCAAGAAACTGCAGATGAACTTAATGGTCGATTTACTGCCTTACAGATAGCAGGAGAAAGCATATCGGCAAGTATGATCACCGCTGTTGTGCATATGGAGACGATAATATCAACTGGAATCTCAACCAATGGCGCTGTGACAGAGATACGAAACATGATGATAATGACAAACAGCTATCTAGAGGATATGGTAAAGTATGCCAAACTCACGTATAGCGAATTTGGTTCAAAGATTGATGACATAAACAAGAGACTAAAGGAAATATGATAATTAAAGAACAACTATACATAAATGGGAAAAACGCTTACACTGAATACGGCATCTTTATGGATGACACAGCAATTAGCGCATTAATGACACCAGCTCCGAGCAAGGAGTTTATCAGTAATAAATATCGCTATAAGAATGGTAAACATGTAATCAAGCACAATCCATGCCTTGATGAGCGCGATGTTACGATAGGCTTCAATATTCATGCGAAAGACGAAAAGACATTCATGTCGAATTATTACAAGTTCTGCGAAGAAGTCTTGTCCACCGGCGAATTGATTATTCACACGTCATTCCTGCCGAATGTATGGTATAGATGTACTTACTTATCTTGTACACAATTTAGTCAGTTCAATCGCCAGATGGCAAAGTTTAGTCTAAAACTAAACGAGCCCGATCCAAGCGACAGAGGTGAAAATAGCAAATATAGCGTATGATACAGGTTTATAGAAACGGCCAAAATTTCTTCACAATAGAAGATTTGTGTGAAGGTTCCGTGATGTCAAGACAGCTCATGGAGAACCACTACATAAAGTTAAAGTTCTCTACGGAAAATCCAGTCTATTTTGAGATTGGAGATTATGTAGAGATTCCAGACTTTGGTTTGTTTGTTCTAACATCAGCGTACTTTCCGAAATACAATAGCACGACAGACGGCTATGACTACGAGATGCAGATGGATGCTTACTACATGGCATGGAAGAACAAAATTTGCAAGTACCGTCCTCAGCATGGAGCCAATGAAACTTCATTCAAGCTTACAGCACATGTCTCGGCGCACCTCAACGTTGTTTTAAGTAACTTAAAGGCTCTTGGCTATAAATATAATGGAAAAGATATCGTCGTTGATTACACGACATACAATAAGTCTGTGTTCGATGCTGAAAAGCGTTTCTTGGTAGAGTACAACTCAATCAGCATAATAGAAGCCCTCAATACTATTGCAGAATCCCTTGAATGCGAGTGGTGGATAGACGGTAGTGTGATTTACCTTGGCTATTGCGAAATGACTGGGCAGACTGTCTTTGAGCAGGGGGTAAATATGCTGTCAATGTCACAATCAGACTCAAAATCAGATTACATAACCCGTTTGTACGCTTTTGGCTCTGACAAGAACATACCTAGCGGTTACTTCACTGGTGCAGAAAAAGATGTTACCACAGATGGGGTGGCGACAGATTATCTGATGTTGCCTAACAAAAAAGAAGATTCTGAGGGGTTCTATTCAAAAGACGGATACATTGAAAATACTAATGTTGTAAAAAATGATGGGCAGGCAATTGAGGGTGTTGTAGTGTTTGATGATGAATACCCAAAGGTAAGTTGTACCATCAGCAATATAAAGACATATGATAAAACTGCAAAGAATAACGATGGAACGACAACAACAGAAACTTTTTGGCAAGTAACTTCTACCGATTCATTTGCGACATCATTTAAACAGAGTTGGATTAAGCACAATCTTACTCTTATGATAAAGTTTGAGAGTGGTGCGTTAATTGGAATGGAGTTTGAGATTAGCTTTAAGATACTCGATGGTGTTAACTACTTTGAGGTTGTTGCCAATGACAACTATGGGCGAAAACTTCCAGACACTACACTATGCCCTAAAGTTAATGATAAGTTTTTTCTGTATAATTGGGACGCGACCAAGATAACAGAAACAAACCTTATACAAGATGCGAGAGAAGCCTTGTTTGAAAGAGCAAAGACTTACTACAAGAAGTCTATGATAGACAATTCCAATTTTACGTGTGTAATGGATGGGGAAAAATTCTATAACAATGGAACATACGACTATCAACCCCTCGGTGAACAGGTGAAGCTGATAAATCCCATGTTTGCCGATACTGACGCAAATGGTAAACATTATCGCAATTCTCGCATTATAGGAATGGAGATAAAGCTTGATATACCATACGATAGTCCGACTTATATCATCGGAGAAAAAGCCTCGTACAGTAGGCTTGGACAACTTGAAGACAAGGTTGAGTCAATAACTGTCAGCGGAAAGCAAGTAGCGGATGCAAACGGAGGTAGTGGTGTGTATGTTATAGGGGAAAATGATGTTACACCAGAAACTGATAGCAATGTTTATTCTGCACGTAGAACACGAAACAATTTTCTCTCTAAGACCGAAGACGATATTGCACAAGGAATCATTCGTTTTGTCAAAGGTCTGAAATTCGGAGCGAAAGCTGTAGACAACCCTCTCGGCATCTCCTCTGACGGCATCGCCACCCTCAAAGAGGTTGTGTCGGCTGCGTTCCGTTCGGGTGCGCTCGGTTCTGGCTTTAAGCTTGGTGATTATAACGGAAGTGGTGATAGTTACTTGGAGGTAGACCGCCTGCTTGTGCGCAAGGCGGCGGAGTTCGTAAGGCTCGTAATCCGAGAGCTTCAAAGCGTAGGTGGTGAGATTGTTCTGTCGCCTGCTGCCATGAAGATTAGCAATGTGGTCTATTTTGAGAAGGGTGTGTATCTTCCCGAATACAATGGCTCTCCCTTACGTTACGATGTTTACCGCTGTTACTTTTTACAGAAGAAAGGCGACGAAGAGATTGAGAACCAGTTCGTCGAGGACGACCTTGTGCGCTGTCAGACGTTCAACGTCAAGGAGGGCGTGAGTGAGAACGTGAAAAACAGATACTACTGGCGTAAGGTGTACAAGGTAGGTAAAGATTTCATTGATGTGCTTGCTGATTTCTGCGATACTGGTAGCGATATTCCGCAGGCAGGTGACGAGCTTGTACAGATGGGCAATACGACGGACACCGCTCGCCAGTCGGTCGTTGTTTTGTCGGCATACGGAGCGGATGCACCATCGTTAAAGATGTACGAAGGCGTAGATAGCTACTCGTTAGAAAACAAGGAGGTCTTTGTCCTATCGCGTTCCGAGATGTTCGCCATAGCCGATAAGTTTAGGTTCGTTACGCGCAAGGCTAATGGCGAGATAGAAAGCACGCAGTCGTTTGCGGAGCTTGTGATGTCCGTGGATGGGCTCAGAACAACGGTCAAAAGAAACAAAGAAGAGCTTGACGACGAGATAAAAAGCACGCAGTCGCAGATAACACAGACCGCAAATGATATAAGAACAGAGGTTAGGAGAGACTACTCTACCAAGAAGGATGTAAACGACCAAATAGCAACTGTTAGCTCTTCTATAACACAGACCGCTACACAGATAGCGATGAAGGTGGGCTACACTCTTGCCGAGCGACGTAACCTGCTCGTCGGCTCGTTGTTCCGCAAGCAAGGCGAGGGTTTCTTTCTTCTGCGCTCTAAGATATATCGCACGTCGGCGCATGAGGGTGCTAATGTGATATTCGCACCAGAAGCTAAAGCAGGCGGTGTGCAATGGGGTGGAGCGGCGAACTCTCACAACATACACGTCACCAAGGGCAAGACGTACACGCTGGCTTTCTGGGCACGCACGAAGTCTGCCAGAGTAGAAATTGTGGGCGAGACGATATGGCATAGCTCGGCAACCGACACGTCGCGACCAAGTGGATATACCGGTCCTAACGGTAGTGCGAATTTAGGCGGCGTAACGATAACGCCAAGCAACGGATGGTATCTCTACCAAAAAACCTTTACCGTGGCAGCGAACGCCCCTTATGAGTGGATTTCCGTGGCGTGTCTAAAAGCTAACGCATCTACTGCGAGTCAGCAGGTGTACATCGCCCACCCTATCCTCATAGAGGGTACTGCGGAGGACTTTGTGTGTTGGAGCGCATCGCCTGACGATTACGACTACATCGGGGGCAATCTTCTCGACAACACGCGCACGTTCGCCAAATCCGGCAATCTGATGCGAATGGATGCGTCAGTGGTCACTAACGAGTCGTACAACAACGGATGCTCGGTAATATATGCCAACGCAGCCTCCAAATACATTGAGATGGCGCAGTGGAGCGTTAGCTCTATCATCAAAAAAGATGAGGACTATATGTTCTCGTTTATGGCAAAAGGTTCCGGCAGCATCGACGCATACATGTGGAGTGGTTCTAATCTAAGCATATTCGCCGAGGACAGCGAGCGCGATACAACAACGAGCAACGCCGCCGGAGGTCGTCGCTTCTCTCTCACAAGCGAGTGGAAGCGTTATTGGGTACACTGGCGTTCTGAGGGCACTGGCATACCTAATTATGTCTTAATCCGTTGTTTGCAAGGCGGAAAGGCGTGGGTGACAATGCCGAAGTTGGAGGTGGGTGCAACGCCTACCGATTGGATAGAGGGCAAGAGTGGTTTTATCGAAGACAGTGGCATTGCAGCCAAACTACTGCGCACAGGCTTAGACATCGAAAATGGCAAGATAACGGCAACGGCGGATAGGTTCGAGGTGCGCAACAACAGCGGTGTGGTGACGGCGAGCGTTAATGAGAAAGGTTTGTTAGAGGTTGGCGCAGGTCTGTTTGGCGGTTTTGTCAGAAAAAAGTTGACGGTCATCACGCCGGAGAACATCGGACAATACACCATACCTTCCGCTCAACTTGGTTACGTAGTTTTCGATTTCGCAGCCGCAGGCTCCTTTGTTAGTTTTGAAGGTGATTTTAGGGCGGTGTATGGTAGCGACTACCCTACAATTATTCTGCCATATACCAATTACAGTAGCAGCACAAGACCAAATTCGGTTCCTTTCGCGCAGGCAGTACCATACTTAGACCAAAAGTTTATTGTAATAAATAAAGCAAACACCTCTGTAGTGATAGTTGGCGGTGGCACAATAAATAGAAGAGGCAGTACTACCATTGGAACCTCCAGCCTTCCGAACGAGGTTGGAACAAATCAGGAGGCGATTGTAACGTGCACCCTCAAAACTACCACTAAAAGCAGTGGCAATAGCTGCACAATAGTATGGGATGGCTATGTTTATGGATAATTAAAAAGAACAAGATATGAAGAAAATAGTTAGAGGCAACGATTTCACGTTGCGCATACCCGTAAAAAAGATAGTCAATGGTGAACAGGTATCGTTCCCGTTGACTGATTGCACCGACATCGCGGTGCACGTCGTTAGCAAGTACAAGCGTACCGCACTCCCCTACACCATCGACAAGGAGTCTAATGATGTGCTTTTGGCTGACGTTGACGGCACGGCACTATCGTTAGGCACTTACGCCCTGGAGGTGACGGGCGTATCGGAGGGTGCCAACTGGCGAAGCTATGAGTATGAGCAGTTCGCCATCGTTGACAACAACGCAAGCAGCGATACCATATTTGAAGGTGGTACTACCGATGGTGACACCAACATCGAGGGCGATAACGGAGATAAAGCCAACAAGGGCTGCATGGATGTGAAGATTGAGGGTTTTGCCGTGGATACTGCGCTTGTTGTCCTTCCACCCGTGTCTTCGCGAACAACCTCGAGTGTCAAAAAGAGCAAACCAAAGATAGAATATGTAGTTGGTAGGGCGATAAAATGCTCATTGCTGACCTTATCATCATCTGACAGGGTAAGGTATATTGTGCCCAACAATGATAAAATGATTTCCTTATTGGTTGGCAATAAAACATCAAGTCTTCTGGCAAAGAAAGGAGATAGTATTAAGGTGAAATTTATTATTAATGGACCTATTCCCTTATTGGGTTGGGTAGAACCTGTGAGAACACATTACTATTCTGTTTCACCTGGTAGAAATGATGAGATAGAAATCACTAAAGTATCTGATGTTTATACTTGTTTTAGAGTGTCTCTATATATTAACGTTCCGAACAGTGGCGCCTGGTTTGTAAAAAACGTAACACTTAGTAAGGATGGTGTTTATGTGGTTACATTGGATTCCAAAGGCATTCCAAGTTCTTTTGATACCGTAAGCCCTTACAGAAAATTCGAGAAAGGCATGGTAGTAAATAAACGTCTGCCACAAAGTCTCAATTTTAACGCGGGTTCGTTAGATGAATTCTCCGCCAAGCAAGGGATATACCTTTACAAATACACGTGGTGCAGAACCAAACGGTTAAAACAAGGTGTGCGTTTAAAAGTAAAAAAAATGAGACGTAAATTTATCAAGTTTGGCATCTGTAATATTGTGGCTAAACACCAAAATGAAAAGAAAAGTTGTTATATGCAAACATATGCCGTAAACATAAAGAGAAAACAAATAAAGAGGCTCTCCTAAAACGCACGCGTAACATCGACATTTAGTCGAGCAATCGCATCGGTTCGGGGACTCCTCTTCACTCACAAAATTACTACATTTTTATAATACTTGTAAGGGTAGTTGGTAAGAAACAGAGATAAAAAGTGATTTTATAACTTTAATTAACAAAAAATTCAAATAGCATGGAAATAAAAGTAAAGCGAATAGCAAGAAAGGAGGCGTACACAATAGGCAAGATGTACGTCGACGGCGAGTATGTCTGCGACACGCTCGAGGATAAGGACAGAGGGCTGACATCTAATATGTCGGTTGCGCAGATATGCGGAGTGAAGATTAAAGGCGAAACCGCCATACCTACAGGCAGATACCTCGTCGATATGAAGACGGTATCGCCACGCTTCGGAGGTCGGGCGCAGTACCAGTTTTGCAAGGGCAGACTGCCAAGGTTGTGCAATACGCCCGGCTACCAAGGCGTACTTATTCACTGCGGCAACACTGCGAAGGACACGGAGGGCTGCATCCTTGTCGGTGAGAATAAGGAGAGGGGCAAGGTGCTCAACTCAACGGCGACGTTCCGTAAGGTGTACGCGAAGCTGAAGGCTGCGGACGAGAGAGGAGAACAGATTTATATCACAATAGAATAAAGGAGGCGAAATGGATACAGTATTGCAGATTATAACGTTGCTTGTAAGCAGCGGCATCGTCGGACAACTCCTCTACTACAACTCTCGAAAACGAAAGGAAGCTGCGTCTGCGCAGAAAGACGAAGACGCGAACGCAATGGCTTATGCTCAAGAATGGCACAACCTTTACGACCATGAGCATGAGGAGCACATGGAGGAGCGCACAAGACTCAATAACAAAATAGACTCGCTCTACGACGACATTGGTAAGCAGCGTGCGACCATCCGTCAGCTCAAAGACGATAAGAACACGCTTCTTATGAGAATGCGCGAGCTCCAATGGAACGAGTGTACGATAAATGGGTGCATGAAGCGAAAACCACCACGTGACTATGGGAGAGAAGAAACGGATTAATAATAATGTCAAAAGTAAAAGTGTATGGATATAAGAGGAATACTGATGTTGCTGAACTGCATCATATTGGGAGCAACAACGCTCTTTATTTTCTACAAGGCAGCGCAGCTCGATATGGTCGATGAAGGCTACGACGAGATTAAGCGAAACCGACAAGGCGCAATCGGTTGGTTTTTGGCTTCGGTGTTCGTAGGCGTTCTTGCACTACCAGTAATGGTGCTGCGTGAGGTTTATCAATGGAAGCGTTATAAGCTACCGGGTATTGAGTGGGACGATATTTGTCGCTACGGCTTCACTATCATCGTCGGCTCTATGCTGAATCTGCTCCTGCTTGTGGTAACGAGCTGCACAACTCCGAAGCCTGTTGTGTTGGAGCGAGTGATTAACAAGACGGACACGTTGTATAAGACCAGCTACAAAGCCGATACGTTCCGCGTACATGACTCTATATATGTCGAGAGCTATATGATAGGTGATACAATATACAAGACAAAGAATGTGTACAAATGGCGTGACAGAGTGAGCGTTAAGACAGACACAATATACAAGTCTATCCTGCGAGCGGACTCAATTCCAGTGCCGGTGCCAGTTGAGCGTAAGGCTACATGGTGGGAGCGGACGCAGATGTTCGCAGGAAAGATAGCGGTCGGAGCGGTGGTACTATGTTTAATCTCGCTGCTGCTTTGGCTGATACACAGAAGAAGATAATATGTTGATTGGTTAGTTATTAGTTTTTTAGTTTAAGGTAAATTGTTTTTAGGAGCCTTGCCCGTCCGTGATGGATAGGCAAGGAGTTTAAATAAACATAAATAAAGACAACAAAACATACAACTTTGAAAATAAATGACTAACTTGCATCAAATAAAACTAATCAACGTTATGTTCAATAGTTCGTTAAAATTTGAGATAATGGCTAAGCAGCTTTACGTTGCCAGCCAAAGAGTTCTTTGATAGTATGACTAATTAACTTTCGGTTCGGTATTCTCCGACACTTGTTGAAGGGATGTTCTATAAATTAACTTGTTAACAATTAGAGATTTACTTTGATA
>ERZ791801.300-NODE-300-length-56986-cov-4.604223_pt1 | contig 56986 bp, 44 predicted proteins | sample MGYA00510309_ERZ791801 | MGnify/ENA primary metagenome ERZ791801 (study PRJEB30046, sample SAMN00791979) | human gut metagenome | study: EMG produced TPA metagenomics assembly of the A metagenome-wide association study of gut microbiota in type 2...
GACATTTTTTGTTCCTCCTTTATAATATTTATTTATATACAATGCCGAAGCACTATATATCGGAACAATATAATATGTAGATATTAAAGAACCAAAGGATTTTTTCTCTGTATTTTCTTTCAATCCGATACGTTTATTATAGCACTCTTTTAACAAAATAAAAAGTGATAATTTTGTATTTTTAACACTTTATCTGCATACAGCGTCTTTTATATTGGTACTTCTGTTTTCTATTATAGTCTTTGATATTTTAATGTACTTTCTAATAAATACATTTTTACATTACTTATTTAAAATTCACATCTTTTTTTTGAATAAAACCCCGATGCCTGCTCACTTTGCAGCACTAAGTTACAATCTTTAATTACAAAACCATTTTACTTTAACTACAAAAATATTTTTAAGGATATTTTAAGGATATTTTAAGGCTTTTTCAAGCTGATTTTTTCATTATTTTAGCTGTCAAATTCCATCAAAATAATCGAAAAATCCACCCTATTTTTTATATTAGATATTAAAAAAGTATCTTATCACAGTTTATCCAATAGTTTCTTAGTATATTGCATCGATAATGCGTATTTTCCCAATATAATATACTGAGTCTTTTTATTTCTCTTTCCTACTCTCCATTTAATATTCTTTTTCCATTTCTACCTGCGGTTAAATCCATGTATGTAGACTTCTTAGCTTTTATTTTAATCTATATTATGAACATCCTTACTTAGAATGGCTATGGCTACGACATAAGCTCATCTGCAGACTTTTGTAAGAACTGCAGAGATATCTCTATGCGTAATATTCTATCCCTTTTTTATACTAAACTCTTGTTGCGCTATTTCAACTCTTACAGCTTCATATTTCCTGTATATCCCCCCTTCCCTCTCCTTGACTGGTAAAATTACTCTACTTACTATTGTTGCGTGCTTTACTGAAATTTTCATAGTTAAGATAAAAACCTCCTTGCCATAGCAGCTGACAAACACTGCTTAAAACAAAGAGGTTGCACATACCAAAAATATAAGCTTTTTATACTACCTTTAGCTTATCTGCATAAAATAAAAAACAGGGTACGAAATTCGTACCCTGTCAGGGGAGTAGCAAGCAATTATTTGGTTGCCGGTCCAATCATAGCCAGCATAGTACCAGCAGCTACTGCGGTACCGATAACGCCTGCAACGTTCGGGCCCATAGCATGCATGAGCAGGAAGTTTGCCGGGTTAGCTTGTTGGCCAACTTTTTGAGATACACGAGCAGCCATCGGAACTGCAGATACACCTGCGGAACCAATAAGCGGGTTAGTTTTACCACCGTCTACCATGCACATGATTTTACCGAAGATAACACCTGCGCAAGTACCAGCTGCGAATGCAATCAGGCCAAGAACGATGATCAGGATGGTTTGATAGTTCAGGAAGGATTCAGCCTTCATGGTCAAACCAGTACCAGTTGCCAGCATGATGGTTACAGTGTTCATCAATGCATTTTGTGCAGTGTCGGACAGACGATCCAGGCAGCCTGCTTCTTTGAACAGGTTACCAAGCATCAGCATACCAATCAATGCGGTTACAGGCGGTAACAGTAAGGAGATAATGATAGTAGTTACAACCGGGAATACAACCTTCTCGAAATGAGTTACCGGACGGAGCTGTTGCATAACGATTTTGCGGTCAGCTTCAGTGGTGAACAGTTTCATGATAGGAGGTTGAATCAACGGTACTAAGGACATGTAGGAATATGCTGCTACTGCAATAGCACCTAACAGGTTAGGAGCCATTTTTGCTGCCAGGTAAATAGCGGTCGGGCCGTCAGCACCACCGATAATACCGATTGCAGATGCTTCTTGTACAGTGAAGCCCAGAAGCATAGCGCCCAGCAGGGATACGAATACGCCTGCTTGTGCTGCTGCACCGAGAAGCAGGGTTTTCGGGTTAGCAATCAACGGACCAAAGTCGGTCATTGCACCTACGCCCAAGAAAATGAGCGGAGGGAATACTTCGTGTTGAATACCATAAAGGATTACGGACATAACGCCCGGGGTGTCTTCGAAACCAGTTTTAGGAACGTTTGCCAGCAAGCAGCCGAAAGCAATCGGAGAAAGCAGCAAAGGTTCGAAACCTTTACCAATAGCGAGGTAAAGAAGAATAATGCCAACCAACATCATGATGGCATTGCCCATAGTAAATGCAGCGAAACCACTGTCATTCCATACGGACTGTAAAGCAACTACAAATGCTTCCATGTGATAAATTTCCTCCTTGTTTCCCAAATCGGGAGATGATATAAGAGCATATTGTCATACGACAACAGTTAAAACTTCATTACAAGAAATCTTGCTTGTCGTTCATACGATTTTGTCTCCCCTAGCCAAAATCATATTCCCATATTCAGGCTTATGCTTTCTGGCAATGAAGTTGCTTAAAGCAGACAAGCTGCTTAAAAACCTTATTTAGCTTTTGTGGGATCAACTACTTGGATTAAATGCATGATAACTCCCAATGCTGCCAATACTGCAAATACAATAACCATGTTAATGATTGCAATCAGCCAGGGATTTGTTGTTACTGCGCCCATGAAGTTCACCTCTTTCGTACAGCTTAGATAAGCTATATCACTTATCTTTGCTTATTATAAATTTACTACTCTTTATCTTCTGTTGCCTAAGTCACACTTTTTTCGTTTGAGTCACTTACACTATTTACTTTATTCTTACAAAAACTTCATAAATCTTTCTAATTTTTCACATTTTCCTTTTGCTGATAGGAGTAAAATAATATATATAAGAATATACCTATTTTCTGCTTGCTTACTCTTTATTCTCATTATTTCCTTCCATGTTATATTTTGTAAGCAAATCGCTTATTTTATTTATTACTTAACTTCTTTTATCCTTACTTTATTTTCATAATTAGTTTTTGTGACTTAGGCAACAGTTTTTCTGAAATACTTTGCTAAAATATCATACGTAAAGCAATACATTTAATATCCTACCAATTTTCAATTTGCGAACATCAAGAAATTGGGAGAAGTTGCTGGTACATTTGCGAACTTGGTATCAGCGACATAAAAAATAACCAGCATTTGCTGGTTATTTTTTATGCTCAAAAACAGTACATAATTTAAGTTTATTCTTTCCTTCTTATCTATGGCATGTTTGTGTCATAGTTCACAAATACTTCACGCTCATATTTCCTTTATAAGCGTTTTTATTTTGTTACAAGTGTATTTATATCCCCCACACAAAAAATCGGCTTAAAAGCAAAAAGAGAAGTAATCTGATGATTACTTCTCTTTTTTTACATTCGGACATAAAAATAACCGGCACAAAGTACCGGTTATTTAAAAAAGCAATTATTTGCTTACAGGACCAATCATAGCCAGCATAGTACCAGCAGCTACTGCGGTACCGATAACGCCTGCAACGTTCGGGCCCATAGCATGCATGAGCAGGAAGTTTGCCGGGTTAGCTTGTTGGCCAACTTTTTGAGATACACGAGCAGCCATCGGAACTGCAGATACACCTGCGGAACCAATAAGCGGGTTAGTTTTACCACCGTCTACCATGCACATGATTTTACCGAAGATAACACCTGCGCAAGTACCAGCTGCGAATGCAATCAGGCCAAGAACGATGATCAGGATGGTTTGATAGTTCAGGAAGGATTCAGCCTTCATGGTCAAACCAGTACCAGTTGCCAGCATGATGGTTACAGTGTTCATCAATGCATTTTGTGCAGTGTCGGACAGACGATCCAGGCAGCCTGCTTCTTTGAACAGGTTACCAAGCATCAGCATACCAATCAATGCGGTTACAGGCGGTAACAGTAAGGAGATAATGATAGTAGTTACAACCGGGAATACAACCTTCTCGAAATGAGTTACCGGACGGAGCTGTTGCATAACGATTTTGCGGTCAGCTTCAGTGGTGAACAGTTTCATGATAGGAGGTTGAATCAACGGTACTAAGGACATGTAGGAATATGCTGCTACTGCAATAGCACCTAACAGGTTAGGAGCCATTTTTGCTGCCAGGTAAATAGCGGTCGGGCCGTCAGCACCACCGATAATACCGATTGCAGATGCTTCTTGTACAGTGAAGCCCAGAAGCATAGCGCCCAGCAGGGATACGAATACGCCTGCTTGTGCTGCTGCACCGAGAAGCAGGGTTTTCGGGTTAGCAATCAACGGACCAAAGTCGGTCATTGCACCTACGCCCAAGAAAATGAGCGGAGGGAATACTTCGTGTTGAATACCATAAAGGATTACGGACATAACGCCCGGGGTGTCTTCGAAACCAGTTTTAGGAACGTTTGCCAGCAAGCAGCCGAAAGCAATCGGAGAAAGCAGCAAAGGTTCGAAACCTTTACCAATAGCGAGGTAAAGAAGAATAATGCCAACCAACATCATGATGGCATTGCCCATGGTAAATGCAGCGAAACCACTGTCATTCCACACGGATTGTAAAGCAACTACAAATGCTTCCATTTAATATCCTCCCAATTTTCAATTTGTGGAAGGCCCCTTGCGAAGAGAGCCTTCCAAAGAACATCTAATCAGCTAATATTGCGAACTATTAACCGGTTAGTAAAATTACATAACGATCATTACGTCGCCAGTGGAAACGGTTTGACCAGCGGAAACGCGAACGTCGGAAACGGTGCCGTCAGCCGGAGCCATGATTTCGTTTTGCATTTTCATAGCTTCGAGGATCAGGAGAACGTCGCCAGCTTTAACAGCGTCGCCTGCTTTGCATTTAACTTCGAGAACTTTACCAGGCATCGGAGCGGAAACAGTTGCAGAACCAGCAGCAACCGGTTTAGCAGCCGGAGCCGGAGCCGGAGCAGCTTTCGGAGCAGGTGCAGCAGCCGGAGCCGGAGCAGCTTTCGGAGCAGCTTTCGGAGCAGCAGCAACAGCAGCGCCGCCCATTTCTTCAACTTCTACTTCGTATGCAGTACCATTAACGGTGATAGTATACTTTTTCATGGATATGAATCCTCCTTAAAATCTCGTTTTTATAAATAGTTAGAACCAGTTATTGATTAGAAGCATTCTTTACGAACGCTGATAGCTTCAACGCGAGCGTTTACAGTCCAGCTAGCATTAGGAAGACGACGTACGCAAGCGATTTGATCTGCGCTGCAGCCGGTTGCTGCGATAGCTGCTGCGATAACTGCGATGATTTCGCTGTCATCTTGAACAGGTGCAGGTGCAGCTGCAGGAGCAGCTGCCGGAGTAGGAGCTACTGCCGGTTTAGCTGTTTTTTTTTGAGTGGGATCTACCATTTGGATTACATGCATCAGTACGCCCAGTGCTGCAAGAACACCGAATACGATAATCATGTTAATGATAGCGATCAACCACGGGTTAGTGGTAACAGGACCCATTTATTTCACCTCATCTTTTAATATTTTTTAGGCACTAAGCAACTGCCTGAAATGAATTACAAAGGAATGTTGCCGTGGCGTTTTGCCGGACGGGTTTCGCGTTTGCTTTCGAGCATTTGCAGAGCGTTGATGATGGTGGGACGAGAGTTTTTCGGTTCGATAACCATGTCAACCATACCGCGCATAGCTGCTTGATACGGAGTAGCAAAGTTTTCGATGTACTCAGCAGTTTTAGCTTTAACATCAGGATCGTTTCTGAAGATGATGTTAGCAGCACCTGCAGGACCCATAACTGCGATTTCTGCAGTCGGCCAAGCGATAACTTGGTCAGCGCCAAGGTCTTGAGAGCACATTGCCAGGTAGGAACCGCCGTAAGCTTTACGGGTAACCATGGTAATTTTAGGAACAGTAGCTTCAGAGTAAGCATACAGTAATTTAGCACCATGACGGATGATGCCGCCGTATTCTTGGTTGCAGCCAGGCAGGAAGCCAGGAACGTCAACCAGGTTCAGCAGAGGAATGTTGAATGCGTCGCAGAAGCGGATGAAACGAGCGCCTTTATCGGAAGCGTTGATGTCCAGGCAGCCAGCCATAACTTTCGGTTGGTTTGCAATGATACCAACGGTTTGGCCATCCATACGAGCGAAGCAGGTGATGATGTTTTGAGCCCAGTATTTTTGGTTTTCGTAATATTCACCGTTATCAACGATGGATTTGATTACGTCAAACATATCATATGCTTGGTTGGAGTTGTCCGGAAGCAGAGTGTTCAGAGCTTCGTCGGTACGCATCGGGTCGTCACCAGTTTCAACAATCGGAGCGGTTTCCATGTTGTTGGAAGGCAGGAAGGAAAGCAGGTAACGGATTTGTTGCAGGCAGTCTTCGTCGTTTTCAGCAGCGAAGTTAGCGCAACCAGAAGTGCTGTTGTGGGTCATAGCGCCACCCAGTTGTTCTTGGGTTACATCTTCACCGGTAACGGATTTAACTACTGCAGGACCGGTAATGAACATTTTGGAAGTGTTCTTTACCATGTAGATGAAGTCGGTCAGTGCCGGGCTGTATACAGCGCCGCCAGCGGAAGGACCCATGATAGCGGAGATCTGAGGAACAACACCGGAAGCAATGGTGTTTTCGAAGAAGATCTTACCATAACCAGCCAAAGCGTCGATAGCTTCTTGGATACGAGCACCGCCGGAATCGTTCAGGCCAACGAGCGGAGCACCCATTTTCAGAGCCAGGCGTTGTACTTTAACAATTTTTGCAGCGTGCATTTCGCCAAGAGAACCACCTTCAACGGTGAAGTCTTGTGCGAATACATAAACAAGACGGCCGTCAACAGTACCGTAACCGGTAGTTACGCCTTCACCCGGAAGTTCTTTCTTTTCTTGACCGAAGTTGGTGCAACGATGACGAACGAAACGATCCAGTTCTACGAAGGAACCTTCGTCGAGGAGTGCAGCAATTCTTTCACGAGCGGTCATTTTACCGGATTCGTGTTGTTTTGCTACGCGTTTTTCACCGCCAGCAGCCAGAATTACTTCGGACTTTTTGAGCATTTTCTCAATTTTTTCTTGAGTAGACAAAATCTTACACCTCCATCATTATTGGGAGAACAAAATTTATATACATATATTGAAGCCGCATCTCATGTACGGCTTCAATATGATGTATCAGAGTAATAAGAATATTACTACAAGCCTACAAAGGCTAACTAAAAATTAGTCAACGTAGGTTTCAGCCGGTTGGCAGAGTTCAAGCAGCAGGCCAGCAGATTTCGGATGAACGAAAGCAATTTTCATGTTGCCAGCACCGTTACGAGCTACTTTGTCGATCATTTTAACGCCAGCAGCTTCCATATCAGCGATAGCAGCTTTGATGTCATCTACGCGCAGAGCGATATGTTGGATGCCAGGGCCGTTTTTAGCGATGTATTTGCCGATCGGGCCATCATTGTTTTCGGTGATATCAACGAGGAGTTCGAGCAGGGTTTCGCCGCAGGGAATGAATACGGTTGCAACGCCTTGTTCTTTAACTTCTTCACGGTTGGTTACTTGGAGACCAAGAACCTCGGTGTAAATTTTGGTTGCTGCGTCCAGGTCAGCGCAAGCAATACCTACATGGTCAACACAAATAGTTTTGAATGCCATAATAAATTCCTCCTAAAGAATCAAATTTTGGTGTTTTATTTATTTTAAAACTTTACCAACAATATCATCAACGACAGAATACGGTTCAATGTCACGGTTTTGCATCTTAACAACAAGTTGGTCAAAATCGTCAGTTGAAATTACGTTTTTGTCGATGTAACGATTTACGCGATCATTGAGCATCGCAGTAACTTCGTTTTTAATACGAGCCTTACGGATCTCGCTAAGTTTGCCGGTTTCTTCCAAATAAGCTTTATGAGCTTCGATGGAGTCAACAACAGCTTCTATACCTTCACCCTTGCTAGCAATGGTCCTGTTGATCGGAGGACGCCAGCCAACATGCTCGGGATTCAATTCTAACATCATTTCAATCTCAATGTTGAGCTTGTCAGTTCCTTCACGATCTGCTTTGTTAATCGTAAAGAGGTCACCGATTTCAAGTATACCTGCTTTGATTGCCTGGATATCGTCGCCCATACCGGGGATTACAACAACCATGGTGGTGTCAGCGGTTTTAACAATATCAACCTCAGACTGACCTACGCCAACGGTTTCGACGATGATTACATCCATGCCGAAAGCATCCATAAGTTTTACAGCATCGCCTGCTTTTTGAGACAGGCCGCCAAGGCTGCCACGCGTTGCCATGGAACGAACAAAGATTCCTTCATCGGCAGTAAGATCCATCATTCTGATACGGTCGCCAAGGATAGCGCCGCCGGAATACGGACTTGTAGGGTCAATTGCTACAATTCCGACAGTTTTACCGCGTTTACGGTATTCTTTTGCAAGTTTATCAGTCAGAGTACTTTTACCAGCACCCGGAGGGCCAGTGATACCAATTACATACGCATTACCCGTATGCGGGTAGATTTCTGTCATGATTTTGACAGCATCGTCATATTCATTTTCAACAGCAGTAATTGCTTTAGATAATGCAAGACGAGAATGATTCAATAAATCTTCTACAATCTTCAAAATTCACACCGCCTTGTCTGATCGGATTATTTTTATAGTGCAAGCCGGGACAAGCCCGGCCTGCAGAAAAAACGATCAAATTATTTAACGTTAGCGTTGATGAAGTCAACAATTTTGCTGGTCGGGGTGCCAGGAGTGAATACTTCAGCAATGCCAGCAGCTTTCAGGCCGGGGATGTCAGCGTCAGGAATAACGCCGCCGCCGATTACCAGAACGTCGGTCAGGCCTTTTTCTTTCAGCAGTTCAACTACTTTCGGGAAAAGGGTGTTGTGAGCGCCGGAGAGCAGGGACAGAGCAACAACATTTACGTCGTCTTGCAGAGCTGCTTCAGCGATTTGTTCCGGGGTCAGACGGATACCGGTGTAGATTACTTCAAAACCAGCGTCGCGCAATGCACGAGCTACAACTTTTGCACCGCGGTCATGACCATCAAGACCCGGTTTAGCAACTAAAACTTTAACGTTAGCCATTATAAGTTACCTCCGTATAATTGTCAGATGTTTACAAATTAAAGAGTGGTATGAGGTTGGTATTCACCGAATACTTCTCTCATAACGCCGCAGATTTCGCCTTCGGTTGCATATGCACGAACTGCGTCCAGGATGTAAGGCATCAGGTTTACAGATTCGTCAGCGCAAGCAGCTTTCAGTGCAGCCAGAGTTTCTTCAACTTTAGCATTGTCACGACGAGCTTTCAGATCAGCGATTTTCTTAGCTTGAAGTTGACCTACAGAACCGTCTACGCGGAGCAGGTTTTTCGGAGCTTCTTCTTCTTGTTGGAATTTGTTAACACCAACGATGATACGGTCGCCTTTTTCGATTTCCATTTGCCATTTGTAAGCGGAATCTTGGATTTCTTTTTGGATGTAGCCTTTAGCGATTGCTTCAGGAGCGCCACCGATTTCGTCAATTTTCTTAATGTATTCCCAAGCTTCAGCTTCGATCTTGTCGGTCAAAGCTTCTACATAGTAGGAACCACCCAACGGGTCAATGGTGTCAGCCAGGCCGGATTCGTAAGCAACGATTTGTTGAGTACGCAGAGCGATGGTTACGGATTCAGTGGTCGGCAGAGCCAATGCTTCGTCTTTGGAGTTGGTGTGGAGGGATTGAGTACCGCCCATTACAGCAGCTGCAGTTTGCAGAGCAACACGAACGATGTTGTTGTTCGGTTGTTGAGCAGTCAGCATGGAGCCTGCAGTTTGGGTGTGTACACGCAGCATCATGGATTTCGGTTTTTTAGCGCCGAAACGTTCTTTCATAACTTTAGCCCATACACGACGGGAAGCGCGGAATTTAGCAACTTCTTCGAGTACGTTGTTATGAGCATTCCAGAAGAAGGACAGACGGCCAGCGAAAGCGTCAACGTCCAGACCAGCTTTGATAGCAGCTTCTACATAAGCGATACCGTCAGCAATGGTGAATGCGATTTCTTGAGAAGCGGTGGAACCAGCTTCACGGATATGGTAACCGGAAATGGAGATGGTGTTCCACAGCGGAACATTTTTGGAGCAATATTCAAAAATGTTGGTGATCAAACGCATGGACGGTTTCGGCGGGAAAATGTAGGTGCCGCGAGCTGCGTATTCTTTCAGGATATCATTTTGGATGGTGCCGCGGAGTTTGTCAGCGGAAACGCCTTGTTTTTCAGCAACTGCGATGTACATAGCCAGCAGTACGGAAGCAGGAGCGTTGATGGTCATGGAAGTGGAAACTTTGTCGAGTTGGATGCCGTCGAACAGGATTTCCATATCAGCCAGGGAGTCGATAGCAACGCCTACTTTACCAACTTCGCCTTCGGACATCGGATCAGTGGAGTCATAACCGATTTGGGTCGGAAGGTCGAATGCGCAGGACAGACCGCTGCCGCCGTTAGCTAACAGGTAACGATAACGTTTGTTGGATTCTTCAGCAGTGGAGAAACCAGCATACATACGCATGGTCCAGAAACGGCCACGATACATGGTGGGTTGTACGCCACGGGTGTAAGGATATTCACCAGGGAAGCCCAGTTTTTCCATGTAGTCGAAGTTTTCACCAAGATCCATCGGGGTGTACAGTCTGTTAGGTGCAAGGTTTGCACGTTCAGGGGCTTTTTCAAGTTTAGCTTCTACGTCAGCCATGTACTTGTCAAAACCAGCTTTAATTTGTTCAAATGCCATTCTCAAATCCTCCTTAAATATTTGTTGTGCACATTTCGGATTGGACGGATCCGAAATAATGGTGAGAGTGTCCGTCTTAGACGGTATATGGCAAAGCCAGAGGCTTCGTCAACAATTTATTTATATTTGCCTGCGGAACTTGCATCCGCAGGCAAATACATTACATAGTTTAAACTATTTTCAAAAACTTCTCAAGTGTTTTTGAATTATTTTTCCATGGTGCCGGTTTCGTTGAAACGGGTATGGAAATCAAATGCTTCGGAGAGAATGTGCGGAGTTTGGCTGTTGCCGCAAGCTTCGCATGCTCTGTGGAAGTAGTCGAGGAGCATCGGTTGATATTTCGGGTTAGCAATCTTGTCGATGATAACCAGAGCGCGTTCTTTCGGAGACAGACCACGGAGGTCAGCTACGCCGCGTTCGGAAACGATAACGTCAACGTCATGTTCAGTGTGGTCAACATGGCTGCAGAACGGAACAACGGAGCTGATTTTGCCGCCTTTAGCAAGAGAAGTGGTGAAGAATACGGTCAGGAAGCCGTTACGAGCATAGTCGCCGCTACCGCCGATACCGTTCATCAGTTTGGTGCCGCAGATATGAGTGGAGTTAACGTTACCATAGATGTCAACTTCGATAGCGGTGTTCATAGCGATTACGCCGATACGACGAGCAACTTCCGGGCTGTTAGCAACTTCTTGCGGACGCAGGATGATGTATTTTTTGTATTTTTCTACATTGTCATAGAATTTTTTGAGGCAGTCAGGAGACGGGCTCAGAGCGGTACCGGAGCAAACACGGAGTTTGCCAGCGTCGATCAGGTCGAACATACCGTCTTGGATAACTTCGGTGTAAACGGTGAGGTCTTCGAAGTCGGAGTTTACGAGGCCGTTGATAACAGCGTTAGCAACAGAACCTACGCCGGATTGCAACGGCAGGAGGTTTTTCGGCAGACGGCCAGCAGCAACTTCAGCTTTGAAGAAGTCAACCAGGTTTTTGCCCATTTTTTGAGCGTCTTCGTCGATAGCACCGAGAGGACGAACTTTATCGGTGATGTCGCAAGCTACAACAGCTACGATTTTTTCAACTTCGCACGGAATGTACGGAGTGCCGATAATGTCTTCCGGTTTTTCAACAGGGATAGCTTTGCGGTTCGGGGGATCCAGAGGAACATAGGAGTCATGCATGCCTTCCAGAGCTACCGGTTGAGTGGTGTTAACTTCTACGATAACTTTTTTAGCGCTTTGTACATAAGAAGAGCTGTTACCCATAGAAGTGGTCGGGATCAGGCCAACTTTGCCTTCGCCCAGGTCGATGATTTTGCAAACTTCTACGATTGCAACATCAACGTCACGACGGTTTTCCATGAAACCATAACGGGTCATTTGAGCTACATGGCTCAGATGCAAGTCGGTATATTTTACAGTACCGTTGTTGATAGCTTTACGCATATCGCCATTGGTTTGATACGGCATACGGCGGTCAACGATACCAGCTTCAGTCATAGCGGTATCCATTTCAGGACCTACGGATGCGCCAGTCCATACGTTGATTTTGAAAGGAGCTTTTTTACCTCTTTCAGCAAGAGCCAGAGGAACAGCTTTCGGATAACCAGACGGAGTAAAACCACTGGTACCTACGTTGTCACCATCTTTCACGAATTCTGCAGCAGCTTCAGCAGACATTACTTTGCCAGCTACTACGTCACAAATGCGATCTTGAATATCGATCATGTTTACCTGCCTCCTTAATAATTAGGACATTCTTGTTAGTAAGGGAATCCCTTATAAATAAAACTTATTTGCCGCCAACCCACACATAATGCCGATTAAGTTACAAATAAGATTTTACCATGATGCAAGGGATATCAGGTGCAACCGCACACTCATACCCTTTCTATTACTTTGTATTCGACACCGGAAAAAAATCTCCTGCTGCCTGAACGCTATTTTATGAAAATATTTTTTAATTTTTGACACAATTATAACACATTGTAGGGAATTATTTCACATTTTATTCAAATTGTTTGAATTTTTTTTACAAACTCAATCTTTCTGACGTCTATTATAATATCAATAAAACTGTAACATATCAAGCATTTTCTTTACACCTTTAAGAAAAAACCTCTTTCAAAATAATTTTGAAAGAGGTTTTTGTGTCGATATTCAGGTATTTTTAGCGTACTTTAGGAGAATAGTGCGTGTGCAGGAGATGATGTGCTTTTTCTCCGAGAGGTTTTCCCAGCCAATTATCATAAAGCGCTTTAATTTCAGGATTTTCATGTGATTTTCGTAATTCACTCATCCTGTCGCAATCAAACAAAGCCTCACGGCGTTTCTGTCTGATCTCACGATTTACTGGTACAGGCTGTCCGCCGCCGCCAATGCAGCCGCCCGGACAGGCCATAACTTCGATAAACTGATAATCTGCAGTACCTGCTTTGATGCGTTCCAGCATCTTGCGGGCAGAACCCAAAGTATTAACAACTGCTACTTTGATTTCTTTGCCTGCAACAGTAACAGTCGCTTCACGGGTTTCTTCCATGCCGCGTACTTCCTCGTATTCAAGTTTAGGCAGGTCTTCCCCGCTTACTACGTCAGCCACTGTACGCAGCGCCGCTTCCATAACGCCGCCGGTGTTGCCGAAGATAGCGCCGGCACCAGTGCCGATACCCAGCGGAGAATCAAAATTTTCTTCCGGCAGAGAGGCAAAGTCGATGCCTGCTTCACGAATCATGCGGCCCAGCTCGCGGGTGGTAATAACGATATCCACATCGCGGTAACCGCTGTCGCACATTTCCTCACGCTGTGCTTCAGCCTTTTTGGCTGTGCAGGGCATTACGGAAACACTGACGATTTTTGCCGGATCGATACCTGCTTTTTCAGCATAATAGGTTTTCGCTACAGCGCCGAACATCTGCTGCGGAGATTTTGCTGTGGACAGATGCGGCAGCAGCTCAGGATATTTCAACTCAATCATATTTACCCAGCCGGGGCTGCAGGAAGTAATCATCGGCAGTACACCGCCGTTTTGCAAACGGTCGAGGAATTCGTGGCCTTCTTCCATAATAGTAAGGTCGGCAGAGAAATTAGTATCAAATACCTTATCAAAACCCAGGCTGCGCAATGCTGCAACCATCTTGCCGGTAACAATACTGCCGGCCGGAATGCCCAGCTCTTCGCCCAGTGCCACACGCACGGACGGAGCAGTCTGAACGATAACTACTTTATCTTCATCATTGATAGCGCGCCATACCTGGTCGGTATCATCCTTTTCTACGATAGCGCCGGTCGGGCAAACGCTTGCGCACTGACCGCAGTAGGTGCAGGCAGCATCTTTCAAATCATGCTCAAAAGCAGTAGATACAATAGTATTGAAGCCGCGTCCGGCAAAGCTGTAAACGTTCATGCCCTGCACATCACGGCAGATGCGGATGCAGCGTCCGCAGAGAATGCATTTTTCCTGGTCGCGTACCAAAGACGGATTGCTGCAGTCAATAGTATGAGCCTTAGTTTCGCCGCCTTCAAAACGAATCTTGCGCAGTCCCAGATCTGCGGCAATCTTCTGCAGCTCGCAGTCGCCGCTCTTCTGGCAGCACAGGCAGTCTTTGGGGTGGTTGGCCAAAAGCAGCTCCACCACAGTTTTACGTGCTTCACGTACTTTTTCCGTATTGGTTTTAACAACCATGCCTTCGCTGACAGGATATACGCAGGAAGCAACCAGTGTACGGGCACCGGATGCTTCTACCATGCACAGACGGCAGGCACCTTCGGGACGCAGTTCCGGATGGTAGCACAGAGTCGGAATATATACTCCGGCTGCACGGGCAGCTTCCAGAATGGTAGCTCCCTGTTCGGCCTGGATTTGTTTGCCGTTGATAGTTAAGTTTACCATAGTCATTGTCCGTGCTCCTCCTTAACTCTTGGTGATGGCCTTAAACGGACATGCAGCCATGCAGGCACCACATTTAATACAGATATCCTGATTGATAACGTGTTTTTCCTTAATCTTACCGCTGATTGCCTGTACCGGGCAGTTGCGTGCGCACAAACCGCAGCCGCGGCAGGCATCGGTAATAGTGTAGCTGGCAAGCTTTTCGCATACGCCTGCCGGACAGCGTTTTTCTTTAATATGCGCTTCGTATTCGTCGCGGAAATATTTCAAGGTACTCAGTACCGGGTTAGGAGCAGTCTGTCCCAAACCGCACAGAGCAGTTTCCTTAATATTTTTAGCCAGGCTTTCCAGCAGCTCGATATCGCCTTCTCTGCCCTGACCTTCAGTAATGCGGGTCAGGATTTCCAGCATACGCTTGGTACCTTCGCGGCACGGAGTGCATTTACCGCAGGATTCGGACTGGGTAAAGTTAAGGAAGAATTTCGCTACATCTACCATGCAGGTGTCTTCATCCATAACAACCAGGCCGCCGCTGCCCATCATAGCGCCAGCAGCAATCAGAGAGTCATAATCTACCGGCAGGTCAAGCATGGATTCCGGCAGACAGCCGCCGGACGGACCGCCGATTTGTACGGCTTTAAATTTCTTTCCGTTAGTAATACCACCGCCGATATCATAAATAATCTCACGCATGGTAATGCCCATGGGCACCTCTGCCAGACCGGTGTTGTTAATCTTACCGGTAAGAGCAAATACCTTGGTACCTTTGGAACGTTCAGTACCAAACTGGCAGTACCAGTCAGCACCGTTGACAATAATCTGAGAAACATTGGCAAAGGTTTCTACATTATTGATGTTAGTCGGTTTGCCCCACAGACCGGAAACAGCCGGGAACGGCGGACGGGGACGGGGCATGCCGCGCTTGCCTTCGATGGAAGCCATAAGCGCAGTTTCTTCGCCGCAGACGAATGCACCTGCGCCCTCTTTAATATGTAAGGTAAAGTTAAAGCCGCTGCCGAAAATATTCTCGCCCAGAAGGCCCATAGCTTCAGCCTGTTCAATCGCCTTGCGCAGACGTTTGATGGCCAGCGGATATTCAGCACGTACATAAATATAACCTTCGTCAGCGCCGATAGCGTAACCGCAGATAGCCATACCTTCCAGTACGCGGTGCGGATCGCCCTCTAAAACGCTGCGGTCCATAAATGCGCCCGGGTCGCCTTCATCGGCGTTACAGATAACGTATTTTTTATCGCTGACAGAATTCTTGGCAAACTGCCATTTCATACCGGTCGGGAAGCCGCCGCCTCCACGGCCGCGCAGTCCGGATTTTTTTACCTCGTCGATAACTTCTTCCGGTGTCATGGTAGTAACAGCTTTCGCCAGCGCTTCATAACCGCCCACAGCGATATATTCCTCAATCATTTCCGGATTGATAGCGCCGCAGTTGGCAAGTACCATACGATGCTGTTTTTTATAGAAGCCGATTTCAGAATAATTGGGCACCTGTTCGTGGCTCATCGGCTCACGATACAGCAGACGTTCTACAATGCGGCCTTTATACAAATGATTTTCAACAATTTCTTTAACGTCTTCCGGTTTTACATGGCAGTAAAAAGTACCTTCCGGATAAACAATAACCAGCGGCCCGTGTTCACAGAAGCCATGGCAGCCGGTTTCAACCAGCATAACCTCGTCTTTCAGGCCGAATTCTTCCAGATATTTGGCGAAGCTGAGCTGGATTTCCTTAGAACCAGCGGATTTACAGCCAGTGCCTCCGCAAACTAAAACATGAGCTCTGATATGCTGCATAATTCTCTCCTCCAAAAAATTATTCCTGTTCCAGCTTACCTACAACAAGTTCTTCCACGATGCGGCCGTTAACCACATGCTCGGCAATAATCTTCTTTACATCCTCGGGTTTTACTTTGCCGTAGGTAATACGCGGCTCGCCGGGACGGATAACATCGACCAGCACTTCCTTCTCGCACATGCCAATGCAGCCGGTCTGCTGTACCTGCACGTTAATCAGCTTGCGTACAGCCAGCTCGTCCAGAATAGCGCTCATTACTTCGCGTGCGCCGGCAGCAATACCGCAGGTACCCATACCTACGATAATCTTGGTACCTTCTTCTTTGCGCAGCTTAATGTCCGCTTTCAGTTTTTCACGCAGTTTATGTAAATCTTCCAAGCTTTTCATTTATTGAACCTCCATACCTTTTACTTTGGCAATTTCCTGTTTTAAGTATTCCTCCAGCCAGAGAGAAATTTCCGGATTGGCAAAATCAGCAGCGTCGCCAAGAATCTCCCGTACCTGACGGGTAGAAAAATCCAGCCTGCGTCCATCGCAGGCATAGCTGAAATCAAGTTCCAGCCACGGCGCTCCTGCCAGTAACACTCTGATGCTGGCGGCAATATCGCCTAAAGGCGGCATATCTATATTACCGGCGGCAAAATAAGCTGCCAGCTTAGTGCCCCTGCCTTTTTCCGACGTCATCTCCAGATGCCCGCCGCACTGCTGGGTTACCATATCAATAAAAGGAATACCCATCCCCACCTTACGGCTCAGCCTGGTGGTAGTGAACGGATCGCGCACCTGCTGCAAAAGCTCCTGGCTCATGCCCCTGCCGTCGTCCTCGATACTGAAAACGAAAAAGCCGTTTTCATTTTCATCAATAGCGATAACAAGGTTTTTAGCTCCGGCCTCAATGGAATTTTGCGCCAAATCCAATATATGCAGTGACAGCTCACGCATGATTTACTGATACCTTTTTAAAATAGCCGGCAGCTTGTCCGGAGTCAGACGGCCGTGCGTATCGTCGTTAATCTGCATAACGGGTGCAAGTCCGCAGGCGCCGATGCAGGCAACAGTTTCCAGCGTGTAGCGTAAGTCTTCCGTAGTATGACCCGCTTTGATGCCCAGCTCTTTTTCCAGGGCCTGCAGGATCAGCTTGCCGCCGCGTACGTGGCAGGCAGTACCCTGGCAGACACGGATGATGTTGCGTCCGCGGGGATTAAGATGAAACAGAGAATAAAAAGTAACTACGCCGTAGATTTCAGAAATAGGTACACCGGTTTTTTCGGCTACATATTCCAGTACATCCTTGGGCAGATAATTATACAGGCTCTGCACTTCCTGCAGAATCGGAATAAGGGAACCTTTTTTGCCCTCATATTTAGCTAAGATTGCATCCACCTGAACTTTTTCAGGGTTTTCGCCGCCGCAGCAGCTGCATTTTTGATTGATTAGGCTCATGGTGATTCTCCTTTACCTGAATATTGTAACAGATTTAAATTCAGTATAGCATTTTTAATTTATATATTCAACACTGTTTATTGTTTTTATCTAAATTAGTATAGCTTATTTATCTTCAAAATCGGCGTAGCAGCCTGCTTTCCAGCTGCGTCCGCTGCTGTTAGTCAGCGCCAGTTTCAATTCCGCAACAGTCAGGTCTTTCACCGTAATCAGATTTTTCGGGCCCTGGACAAAATCCATAATATTATGGGCGTCTGAATCGGTAACGAAAGGCAGATAACCTGCCACACGCTGCAGCTTACTCTGCTTGGAAGCACGCCAGCCTGCCGCAGAAATCTCCGCTGCCGCAAAACCGAAGTCAGGCTCGATAAAGCCCAGCTGACCTACGATACTGTAGGAAGGACGATCGATATGGGCAGCAATACTCATGCCTCCCAAGCGTTCCACCTCGCGTACTACTTCTGCTGCCGTCATCCTGAGCGGCGCCAAAAGCAGACGCTCTTCCTCGCGGATAAAATTATCATCATCATCCACAACAAACTGACCGCCAAACTTTTCTGCGTTGTTTGCCAATCCGTTCATTTTGCCGTCCACCAGCTGCTGCCAGGCGTTAAGCTGCTTGAGCGTATCAAACAGCACTACGATATGAGCTTCTTCCAGACATTCTACTTCCATACCCGGAAACACCTTTACCCCGTAGCGTTCACCGGCTTTTACCGCTGCCAGCGCATTTGCCGAAGCGTTATGGTCGGTAATAGCTACCGCACCGATGCCGAACTCTGCTGCCCGCATCACAATATGATGCGGCGTCATCTCGATTTCCGCACAGGGTGATAAAAGCGTATGGATATGAAAATCAGCCAAAATGCTGTGCATTTTTATTTGCCCACTCCCATTTCATACAGCCGTCCGATAGTTTCAAAAGCAGACAGCTCTGTAGAGAAAATAACTACTTCATTAAGCGCAGCCTTGCTCAGCGTATCTTCTGCCACCGGGGAATCTCCCGCTACAATAACTGCTGCCACACCAATCAGCGAAGCGACTGCCGCCACATTCTGATGGCCCTGCATGGTAACCCAGACCATTCCCGGCTGCGCCTGTCCCATAACATTGCTCAGCAAGTCGGAAGCATAACCGCCTGCCACTTCACCGTCCAAAGGAGCTTCCGGTGTCAGCAGCTTGACCGGCAGCGCTTCCATAATATCTTTAACCTTCATTCTTCGTCCTCCTCAAAATTCTGTACCGGTTCCGGCTCATGGGAGATAGGCACCTGCCGTGCCAGCTCCAGCATTCCCTGAGCCAGTTTATGCACGCTGCTGCGCAGCTTGAAAATACAATCGGTGATATGTGCTTTGCCCTGCACAATATCTTCTGCCAGACACTGACAGCTGGGAGCACCGCACGCGCCGCAGTCCAGACCGGGCAGGTCCTGCAGCACTTCTTCCATGCGTTCAAATTTTTTCATTGCTTCCATAATATCGTCGTCCAGCTGCATCATGGGACGAGGTACAATCTTTTTGCGATAATCTGCCGATTGCGGGAAATCTTCCAGCTGCATATGCGAAGCCATGGTCTCCAGTCTGTCTGCCGGTTCATTTTCGCGCATTTTGCGAATACGATGCTGCAGATTGCTCAAAGCCACAAACCTGTTTTCCGCAGCCAGCATACCACCGATACAGCCGCCCTGGCAGGCGCTGCACTCAATATAGTCCAGCTGTGGCATCTTATTCATGGAAACCTGTTCCAGCACTTCATAAACATTGTCGATGCCGTCTACGACTAAAGCGTTTTCCAGTCCGACAGCAGCCGCTTCGCCGCCGCACGCACCCCAGCCCATACCGTAGGAGGTACCTGTACGCACGTTAAGCTCGCCTTCGCCGCCCAGGCATTTCAGCAGTCTGCCGTAAATATCCGCCAGACTGAAGCTGCCCGTCAGCTGCGACTGCTTGACATCTACTGACTGACGGATATTGCTTTCCTTGGACGGACAGGGAGAAATAAACCAGACGCCGATCTGCTCGGGCGCCAGATTATGCTTGGCAGCCGCCTCTTTGCGCACATAGATTGCCGCTGCTTCTGCCGGTGCCAAAACAGGTACCAGCTGTTTGATAAGTTCCGGAAACTTAACCTGGATAAGACGCAGCACAGCAGGACAGGTGCAGGAAATAAGCGGTCTGCGTCCGCCTGCATCACTTTTTACATAACTTTCTATCTCACGCGCCACGTACTCGGAAGCCAGCGACACGTCAAAAATCTCATCAAAGCCCAGCGTATGCAGTCCCTGCCAGATATCATCCATGGGTACCGTAGCCGGAAACTGCGCGTACAGCGACGGTGCCGGCAGCACGATATTATAGGCATAACCTTCCAGCTCTGCCAGCGTATCCATTGCTACACTGTAAGCATGGTAGGGACATTTTCTGGCGCAGCTGCCGCAGTCCACGCAGCGGTCGCTTAAAATTTCCGCCTTGCCTGCCCGCACGCGGATAGCCTCCGTCGGACAGACCTTGACGCAGGATACGCAGCCCTGACATTTATCCCGCTGTAATTTTACCGAATGAAAATATTCTGTCGGAGCCATCGTATCACCTCTTTCTATAATTTATTCTATAAATCTTCACTGATATGTTCAAACCTCATGCGGATAGTAGTACCCACGCCCACCTCGGACTGGATATCAAATTTATCTGAGCATTTTACCATGTTGGGCAGGCCCATGCCTGCGCCAAAGCCCATCTGCCGCGCATATTCCGGAGCCGTAGACCAGCCCTCCTGCAGGGCCTTTTCAATATCGGGAATACCGGGGCCGCCGTCAGTAACAGTAATCTCCGTAGCATCGGTAAAAACCTCTGCCGCCACCTTACCGCCGCCGGCGTGGATAATGACATTCATTTCCGCCTCATAGGTGCCGATGGCAATACGGCGCACAATATCGGCAGCAATCCCCAGGCGCTGCAACATACGTTTTATTTTTGCCGAAGCTTCACCGGCACGCTCAAAATCACCGCCGGCAACTTCAAATTCCATTTTTACAGATTTATTCTCAGTCATGATTATCTTCCTTTTTTGAGCATCCTCTGATACCTGCCTTATACAAAATACCGCAGGCTTCAAACAAAGTATGGTTAGTTGCCAATACCGGCAGTTCATTTTCTTCTGCCGCTTCGATAATTTCCTTACCTGGCGTTTTGCCGCGCACGATAATCAGCGCGCATAAATCAGTCATATCCGCGGTGCGGATAACCTGCAGATTAGTCAGACCGGTGCACAATAGGGTGCGTCTTTTGGTAAACGCAAGAACATCACTCATTAAATCACTGCCGCAGCAGGTCTCCACCTCTCTGTCCAGCATAGCTTCGCCGGTCAGTACCCTGGCCTGCAGCAATTCCTTTACATCTTTTAATTTCATATTTTCTCCCACCCATTAAATAAAATCAAAATATCGCTTCTGTTTGTTGACCTAAAAAACTAAATAATCTTACAATTTAATTCTACCTTTTATGACTGTCAATGTAAATAAAAAGAAAATCTGCCGCCAGCTGATATGGGTTAAGTGTTATATAGTGTAACTATTAAAACAAACCGACCGAAAGATTTTACCTGTATTTTATCTTTCTCCTGACTGCTGCATGCTATAATGAGCGACAGGAGGAAGATTATGTTTCGTTTTAGTACCGCCGCAGACTGCGAGCAGATTTATGAGCTGATTTGCCAGCTGGAAAATACTGTTTTGCCCTATGAAGAATTTAAAAGCGTTTATTTTGAGCAGCAGGAAGATAAACGCTATTACAGCTATATATATGAAGAAAACTGTCAAATTCTCGGTTTTCTGAACCTGCGCATCGAAAGACAGCTGCACCACGCTGCCCCCATGGCAGAAATTATGGAGTTTATCATTGCTGCTGACTGCCGCAGCCAAGGTTTGGGACGTAAATTCATGGAACAGGCTGCCAAGACAGCCAAGCAGTTAAACTGTTACGGACTGGAAGTAGCCAGTAACCGTAAGCGCACTGAAGCGCATCGCTTTTATCAGCAAAATGGCCTGCATCCCACCCACTATAAGCTTACCAAAACACTTATTGAGTAATTTTCTCATCAGAAAGAATTAATAAAACAGAAAAACAGCCGGACTTTTTGTCCGGCTGTTTTTAGTTCAGAACAGATATTTTTTAATTTTAGAAGCTGTAAGTTGCCTGCACGTTACCGCTGAATCCGTCACGCTGTCCGGCATAGCCACGCATGCTGAGATCAAAGCTCCACGGAGATTCGCTGCTCGGTTTGTAGTTCATACCGATTTCTGCCAGTACAGTACCACCCTGCAGACTTTGTCTTGGCGCAGCTACATTTTGTACCCGCATATCTGCGTCGCCATTAAATTCATATTCATAGCCCAGCCCATAATAGGTACTAAGCTTATCAATACTATTGGTCAAACGAGCTCCCACCTGCAGCCTGTCACTGACAAGCTTATTGAAAGTAAAGCTGTCATTTGCAACTTTAAAGCTATCTGCAGCCAGCTGCGTATGGAAGAATTTACCATAAACATCCACATCTGTATCCTTATCTATAGCGATAACCTTACCCACTCCCAGATGCGCGCCATAATAGCTGCCGGAAGTTTTATAGCCATATGCCTTGCCTGCAGTATCATACAAAGCGTTGCCTGCTTCATTTTTCAGTGTGCCGATACGCAGACTTCCTTCGGTATAGATACCATTATCACGCTGCAAGCGTCCGGCAATGCCGCCCCCATTATATACTGTACTGCCGTCACTGCGGAAAGCTTTCCCGTCAAATTGACTGTCAGCATGATAATTACCGCTGCCATTTTCGTAGAATACACCCCAGCTGTAAGTGCTGTCGGCAGCTTCACCCTTGCTGCCGATACCGACGATATTATTCCATCCGTTCAGCTGCATATCACCAACATCGTACTTATTGCGACTACCCTGCATAGCAGCAAAGGTCTGTATTCCCTCCTCATCTGCTGCCTGCAGTTTATTCAAACTGTCCGCAATAAGATCGCCGCCCTGATTTAAAAACGCTGCCCCAACTGCTCTGCCAGAAGCAATATTATCAGCCTGCTTGCTGGTTTTTACCTCTTGTACTTTAAAGCTCAAACCGCTCTCTGACGTATCAGCTTCGCCACGTACCAAAAGCCCCACACCGGCAGGAATATATCCCTTAAACTCTGCCTTATCTATGCCAATCTGCTTATCGCTGTCCAGTAAACGGATAGTCTTATCCTTGCTCCATTCCTGTCCGCCGGCCAAACTGTTCAGCCGTACCTGCGTACCCTTTAAATCATCTTCCTGTGCGGCTTCAATGCGGATTGATTTACCGTCTTTGTCGATAACCGCATTATCAATTATTACCTTGTCAAAATTTGCTGCCCGCTGCAGTGAGCCATGCCAGCCATCTACATGCAGTATATTATCCGCAGCCTTTACGTCTTTATCCGGCACGTCGGCCTTATAACCATAAAGAGCAGCTTTACTTAAATCTGCATCGCCGCGCACGTTTATGGTATTATTATTTATTTCAGCGCTGCTGCCTTTAGCATAAACACCATAGACATCACCAATGATGGTACCGCCGCTGATATCTACCATATTATTGACAGCAATTACCTTACCACTGCTTTCTGCATGGCCGCCGGATAAATCACTGGTATACTCAGCCTTGCGCGCTGCGTCATATCTGTTAGTAAGCTTAACTGTGCCACCACTGACACTGACGCTGTTATTGCTGGCTTCGGCCGTACCGCTTTCCGCAATAGCACGTCCGCCGTTGATAAAGCTGGGATAAGCTGAGCCTTGCCATTCTCCGCCAGCGGTAATATCGCCATCTTTAATAATAATAAAATTATTTTTGGCAGTCGCTGTTCCCGTACCGTTCCTGGCAGCACCCGCGCTTAACCCTCCGGGAATAAAGGAGAAATTACGCAGATTAAAGTCACCGCCTTCTATCACAATGCCGTTTTTATCAGCAGCCGCTGTACCCGAATTACTGCTCGCCTTGCCTCCGTAAAGCTCTACATCAAAATCTGCCTTGCCGCTGATAAACAGCCTGTTGCTGCTGCTTGCCGCATTACCGGCTGCACTTTCGGCAATACCTGCCGCTGTCAGCAGCGTAAACTCTGTTCCGTCCAATCTGAGGATATTGTTATCGGCAACTGCTTCACCTGTGCCTGTAGCTTTAGCCTTGCCGCCGGTAATACTGCTGCTTCTGATATTTTCTCTGTCATTGCTCATGATAATGCTGTTATTGCTGGCAGAAACTTTTTCCGTACCGCTGGCAGAGCCGCCGTAAATACCGCCGACACTGGAAGACGTAATCGTCAGCAGATTGCCGTCCGCTGCTGCAGATGTACCGCTTGCTGCACCGCCGTACAGTACGGACAGTCTGTTATCAGCACCCACACTGACTTTATTTCCGTTAGCCTCTGCCAGCTTGGCAGTACCGTAACCATCAACCCTGCCGCCATAGTTGCTGGTACCATTTTCATTACCGACAAAAGAACCAATGGTAACAATATTACTGTTAGCCCTGGCAGCATCAGCATCCGTAACAGTATAAACTCTGCCGCCTGTAATACCACCCTGACTGCCGCCGCCAGTGCTACCTTTTATAAGCAGTTCTTTTGCTCTGTCCGTACCACCGTTTACGCTGACCATATTGCCGTTTGCCTCAAGCTCGCTGCCTCCATCCTTGCTGCCGCCGTCAATACGTGCGCCAATAACTGCGTCCAGCACATATTTGTCGCTGACATTTACTTCTACTGTATTATTATTGGCACTGCCGGAAACAGCTTCCGCTACTTTAGCGCCGTAGACGATATTGGCAGTGCCCTGCATTCTGCCGCTGAGCTCAGCACTGTTGCCATTAGCTGAGACATGGTCAAATCGTTTCTTATCCTGCTGCACGTTAGCGCCGTAAATATTAACTGCGCCTGCCGTTTGCGTATCTGTAAGAGCAATCTTATTACCTTCTGCCGTTACCTCTGCCGCTTTCTTATCAAAAGCTGCAATATTGCCGCCATATAAATGACTTGCCACGGAAGCGTTGCTGACGGTAGTTTTATTATCAACCAGCTTAAGTTTGCCGCCGTTGGCGTAATTAATCAATGCTGCTGCTCCTGTACCTATTTCGGCTTTATTTGCCGTCGTGCCTTTAATTTCCAGCTGGTTACCCTGCAGCACTACCTCGCGCCCATCAGGATTAAAGGCCTCTGCAGCATAAACTGCTGCCGCACTGCCGCCGGTCATTTGTACTGTATTATCCGTCAGCAAAAGGTCACCCTTACTGCTGCCCCAGGCCGCCACGCCCTCGCCTTCGATTTTGCCGCCGCTTAGCAAAAGCGTATTGTTACGCAGCTCGCCATTTCCCACACCGGTATTTTGCAGCTGCGCTGCATAAGCATTGCCGTTAACATATTCATGGTAACTGCTGTCAAACTTGCTTTTCAGTTCGCCGCCTTCAATAATAAGCCTGGCATCTGACAGCAAAACTTTTTCCTTACTGTTCACGCTTTGCTGACGGTCAAAAACGTCTTCTTCATAAACACCGTCAGTTATACGTTTTTCAGCATGCAGCAGATGCGGCATCACGCAGGCGCTGCCTGTAAAAACGCCTGCCAGCATAATGCTTAGGGCAATCTTAGTTGATAAATTTCTCTTCATAAGCTTCACCTCGTTTAATTTATATGTACAAATAAAGCAGCCGCAGCTTCTTTATTCAGACACTGATTTTTCCGCGAAATAAAGCAAAAGACGCTTTTTGCCCATGACAAAAAAGCGCCTTCAATACGCTGACTGTCTTTCGCAGGCATTGTATAAAAATAATCGGGCAGTTCTTCTGGCTCTGCTTCATCGCTCCTCCAGCCTTCCCAGTTTCCCAGTGGCATCTTTGGACTTGCTCAGCATTACAGCTGCGGGACAGCATCGGCTTATACCGATTTCTCTATTAAGCATTACAGCACCCGATTATGAGATTTTCTTTTAACAAATGTTCTTACTTAACAAAATCATTTTACAAATGATAATCATTCTTGTTTTGGAATTTTATCATACTGAAATTTCCCTGTCAACAGGGGGACTTTTAGCTAAAAACCAGCTCTGTATCACTATTCAGCTTATTCTTAGTTTTTGTTTTATATTTATCTGTGTAAATATCTTTACAGCAAATAAAATATAAGTAAATATTTTTTGACAAAATAAAAAACAACCGGACAAAAAGTCCGGCTGTTTTTAGTTCAGAACAGAAGATTTTGTATTTTATAGTTTTAGAAGCTGTATACTGCCTGCACGCTGCCGCTTAAACCTTCCTGCATGCCTACGTATCCTTTTACGTTGGCGTCAAAGTACCACGGGGATTCTTTGCCCGGTGTGTAGCGGAATCCTATTTCGCCTATTACTGTGCTTCCCTCTAAGGACGGTGTGTACATGGCATGCTGGTTTGCTGTTCCTCCTACGTCTCCGCTGAATTCATAGTCCCATGCCAGGCCGTAGTAGCTGGTGAGTTTTTCTCCCTGCTTTTCTGTAAATCTTGCTCCTATTCTCAGCTTGTTGCTGTCTACGGAATCAAACTCAAATCTGTCTTTGCCTATTAATACGCTGTCTCCTTCCTGGTGCATATGGAAGTATTTTCCATATACATCCCATGTTTTTCCGTTGTCCAGCTTGAAGACTTTACCGATGCCGATATGTCCTCCGTAGTAGGCGTTTTCTGTTTCAAATCCGTAGGTTTTTCCGTTCGTATCTGCAAGGGCGTTTCCTACTTCATTTTTGACGCTGCCTGCTCTTACTGCTGCTTCTGTGTAGAAGCCGTTTTCTTTGTCCAGTCTCAGTATTACACCGCCTCCGTTGTAGACTACGTTTCCGTCTCCTCTTAAGGCGTTTCCGTCAAATTCGTTGAAGGTGTTATAGTTGCCGCTTCCGTTTTCAAAGAAGGCTCCATAGTTTATTTTGTCTTTGCCTGCTTCTTTGGTGTTTGCTATGCCTATTACTGTGTTCCAGCCGTTGATGTCTACATAGCTTCCTGTTTTGTATTTGCTGTTGTTTCCGCTTACTGTGGCAAAGGTGTTGATGCCTTCTTGACTATGGCTGAGCATGTTCAGATTGTCTGCTACTACTTCTGCTCCCTGGTTGACGAAGGCTGCTGCTGCCGCTCTTGTTTCTGTGGTGATGGCTGTCTGTTTTTGTACTTTTACATTTGCAACTTCAATGCCGATGTTTCCTCCATCAATTTTCAGTGTTCCGTCTACTTCCAGGGCTACGCCTGCTTTCATGTCTGTTACTTCTGCATTGTCGATGGTACCGCCGATACTATCACTTTCAGTTGTTGTAACAAAGTTAGTTTTTTCTCCTGCCTGCAGGTTCAGTCCTCCTGCAAGGGATTCTACTTCAATAGCGTTGAAGTTATTTATGCTTTTTACGTTGCCGCTCCAGCCGTCTATGATAAGTTTGCTACCTTTACCTGAGCCGTCATCATCTCCATATATAGAAGCATTACTTAAATCTGAATTTCCTGTCACCTTTATTACATTATTATCAACATTCGTTATTGTACTGGTATCAAGAGAATGAGTATAAACAGCATATATTTTACCGACTATAACACTATCATTTATTTCAACATAGTTGTCAGTTAAACTTTGATTCCCACTAATAAACCCACCAACAATAGCAGCATCATTTGCAAATCCAATATTGCCGGATTTAATAACGCTATTTGTTACTATTACTTTACTATTATCAACAAAACCCATACCTAAACTACCAACTATACCACCATTTACTGTGCTGTTTATTATATTAACTTTATTATTGTCAGTTGTTGCCTTACCATAAGCATATGCTCCATAAACAGCACCATCTACCACAACACCAGTTACTGTTACTGTATTATTACTTGCTGTACCTGATGTATTGTCATAATCATTACCATACACATCACCAGTAAAATTACTGTCAATTGCTACATTAGAATCAGATACAGAATCACCTACATAATTACCATAACCATTAATATGACCGCCGCTGTTAGCAAATGCCATATTGCTTATACCTACAGTACCTGCAAGCAGAAGGCTGCATAATACTTTTTTTGTTAATACATCTTTTTTCATTATTACCACTCCTTATTTTTATTTCTGATATTATTTCCCCGGTAAAACAGCTTTTTTATTTTCCCGGCTTATCAGTTTTAAGGCTGCAATCAAATCATCTATATCAATAAGGTTATCTGCATTACATGATACTTTCTCTTTTTGTTCATACTTTTCTTTATCCGCAAAGCTGTCAATGCTGCATTCTAATTTCCTGCTTATTTTCACAGCTGTTTCCAAGCTTATACCAGTATTGCCGTTTTCTATATTACTCATGTGCGTCTGAGATACATTTATAGCCTTTGCCAGTTCTATCTGACTTATTCCTGCCTGCATACGAAGCTTCTTTATTTTAGCTCCAACTTCTTTATAATTTATTTCACTTTCTCGCTGCATATTAACCACCTATATTACAAATTATTACCTATATTAATATAAATATTTTAGCACGTTTGTACCCCCCCGCAAGACTAGCAGGTTTTGTTTAACCCGTAGTTTTATCAGTCTTGCGGCTGGTACCTTTTTTAATGGTTATTACTTTTTAGTAAATTTATTGTTATTATTCCAAAAAAATAACTCTTGTTTCTTTAATAAAAACAAGAGTTATTTATCAACATATTAAAACTTTTCTTTTAAAAATTTTTTTGCTGTTAATAAACCAAAAAACGACGTATATCTCTATACGTCGTTTTTACATTTTCATTTATTCACTTCATACTTATCCAGCTTATAACTGAGCATGGTCAAGATGCCCAAAAGCCAGAAGAGCAGGCCCATCTGGGTATTAAAATAGACATGATCCGTCAGCCCGCCGATGGCGATGCCTACACTGGCCAGTACATAACCGCGTCCCAGCGCCGTTGTCCACACGCCTTTTTTATTAAACGCCAGTTTCCAGCCGTGGTAAAGGAACATGCCCCACACCGCCAGAAAGACGATGAGTCCGTGCCAGCCTAATTCCGCCAGTACGTTTAAAAACAGGTTATGACAGTGATACATGATAACGCTGGTATCTGCCAGATAATAATTATAGGTAGGATAGACAAAGCGATAGCCATACCATCCTACGCCTAAAGGATATTCTTCGATAATCCATTTCGTGCTGCGCAGATAAGCCATTCGCAGAGCCATAGAGGTATCCTGCCCATTTAAGATAGAGCCCAGTCGATGCCACACCGCATGTCCGCCAACAGCAAAGCCCAATGCCTCTACGCCAAGCACGGGCAGAAAAGCCTTGTGATAAAAAAGCAGGCAGAAGGTAAACAGCACTGCCGCACAAGCCAGCCAGTTGCCGCGGGAATAGGTGTAAAGCAGGCAGCCAGCCGCCAGTAAGGAAGTTATGACAAGTGCCAGCCGCACACGTTTAGCCTTAAATACACTGAACAGCGCCGCGCCGTAAGCAATAACCAGCACTAAATACCCTGCCAGAATATTAGGATTAACCAGCGTCGAATATACCCTGATTTTCAGCTCGGGAAACTCCTGCGGGTCTACCCAGATGCCCTCTGCCGTAACGCCTAAAAGCTTCTGCGCCAAGCCGATACTGCTGACCAGTACTGAAACCGTTAAGAACGCGGCGATAAGCTGCACAGGCCTCGGCAGACTGCTGAAACGCTGCCATAAATTCTGCGGCGGCGCCGCTTGCGCAAATGGCTGCGGTTTTTGCCAGCCGTAACGCAGGAGCACAAAGATAAGCGCCGCATACTGACCGCCCACATAGACAAAATTAAAAGAAGAAAGAAATTTGTCTGCCGAAAAATGCAGCGAAATCCAGCCAATGGCAAAAAGCAGATACAAAAGCGCCTGCTGCCAGGGATGCAGCACATTTTCTCGGCGCTTTGTACCAAAGGAAGCCAGCAGCGCGCAGATAAAGGTAATCGCCACGCAGCCTGCAGTAAATGCCTGATTGAGCGGGATAACCGCTACCGTAAAGAGCAGCAGGTAATAAACATAATGATCGAGCTTATCTGCCCATGCTTTTAATGACATTGCTCCTTCTCCTGCAGCATCAGGGCTTTAAATTCGCCCACCAGATACAGACTGCCGCACACACAGACAATGCCGCCATCGCCTGCCGCTGCCACAGCCTTGTTATATGCAGTCAGCAAATCATTTTCTGCCGTTGCATTGCCGCCGGCAAGTCCTGCCAGCGTTTCTGCCGTTGCCGCACGGCTGCCGTTGCTTACCTGCACCGTATGTACGGTATCTTTTTCCGTAATCAGTTCTTTAATAACGCCGCTCATATCCTTATCGCCCATCATGCCGAATACAAACTGTACCGGCTGCTGAGGATAGTATTTATCCAAAGCCTTGCGCAGCGCTCTGGCGCCGTCAGGGTTATGCGCGCCGTCCAGAATAATATCCGGATTTTGATGGATGCGTTCCAGACGTCCGGGCCACAGGGTATTAGCTACGCCGATGTGCAGCGCCAGCTCGGTAATGCGCTCGTCCTGCTTGGAAACCAGCTTGGCTGCTACGACAGCAACACTGGTATTTTTAATCTGATGCTCACCGGGCAGCTTGATTTCATAATCTGAATGATAGTAATCGCCAGCATGCAGGGTAAATTTCTGCCCTTCCATGGAGCTGGTTACCTCGGTGCCGTAAAAGGCTTTGCCGTACAGATACACCGGCGCTTCCTTAAACATCGCCATAGTAACAATGGGGCCCAGTGCTTCTTCGCCTTCAGCGGCGGTAACGAGGGGAACCTTTTCCTTGATAATGCCTGCCTTCTGCATGGCAATGCGTGCCACAGTGTCGCCGCAGCGGTCAGTATGGTCCAGCGCCACATTGGTAATAACGGAAACCACCGGCGTAATAACGTTGGTAGAATCCCACAGGCCTCCTAAACCAACTTCGATAACCGCATAATCTACCTTCTGCAGATAAAAATGCAGGAAAGCTGCCGCCGTAAGAATTTCAAACTGAGTAGGCTGGTCGCACACGCCTTTTTTAACGATGCTGTCGGCCGCAACCTTAACGGCGGTGATAGCCATAGCAAAATCATCGTCGCTGATGTCCTGTCCGTTGACGCTGATGCGTTCATTATATTTTACCAGGTGAGGCGAGGTAAACTTACCTGCCTTGAGACCTGCTGCCAGCAGGATATTAGTAATCATGCTGCTGACGGAGCCTTTGCCGTTGGTGCCGGTAACATGCACGGTCTTAATTTTCTGTTCCGGGTTGCCTAGCTCACGCAGGAGGCCTTCAATACGCTCCATGCCCAGCTGGATACCGAATTTGCCCAAGCCTTCCAGATAGGCCAGACTTTCCGTATAGTTCATAGTTTCCTCCGTAATCATACAGCAAAGCGGCACGGCTGTGCCGCACCGCTCATTGTGCTGTTTATAAGGTCTTTAAGTATTCCAGGCGTTCGTTGATGGAAGCCTTTTTCGCGTTCAGTTCTTCTGCTTTTGCTTTTTCTTTTTCGATAACGTCAGCAGGAGCTTTAGCCAGGAAGCCTGCGTTGCCCAGCTTGCCGTTAACGCGTGCCAGCTCTTTCTCAATAGTTGCCAGCTCTTTATTCAGACGCTGGTTTTCTTTTTCTACATCGATAAGGCCAGCCAGCGGCAGATATACTTCGATGCCGCTTACTACAGCAGCCATAGCATTTTCCGGTTTAGCCGCATTTTCATCCAGCACGGTCAGTTCGCTGATAGCGCCCATCAGATGAATGTAGTTTTCGTTAGCCATGATGCCGTCTTTCAAATCAGCAGCAGCCAGCATGATAGCGGGAACTTTCTTTCCAGGCGGTACATTTACTTCCGCACGCATATTGCGGACAGCTTTGATGCTTTCCATGATAGCGCCCATCAGACGTTCTGCTTCGTCATCCATTAAGGAAGCGTCAGCTTCAGGCCACTTGGAAATCATGATGCTTTCTGCTTCGTGAGGCAGGCATTGATAGATTTCTTCGGTGATGAACGGCATGTAAGGATGCAGCAGCTGCATAGCGGAGGTGAGTACCTGCGCCAATACGTGTTGTGCAGTAGCGCGTTCTGCTGCATTTTCTTTATTGTACAGTCTGGGTTTAGCCAGCTCGATATACCAGTCGCAGACTTCGCCCCAGATGAAGTCGTAAATCAGACGGCCTGCTTCGCCCAGTTCGAATTTGCCCAGCAAATCGGTAACGGACTGCGCAGTGTGCTGCAGACGGGACAGAATCCATTTATCTGCCAGAGTGTACGGAGCCAATTCTGCTTTCGGGTCATAGCCTTCCATATTCATGAGGGCAAAGCGGGAAGCGTTCCAAATCTTGTTGGCAAAGTTACGGGTAGCTTCCACACGTTCCCAGTAGAAACGCATATCGTTGCCCGGAGTATTGCCGGTAATGAGCATAAAGCGCAGAGTATCAGCGCCGTACTGGTCAATAACTTCCAGCGGGTCGATGCCGTTGCCCAAAGACTTGGACATCTTGCGGCCCTGGCTGTCGCGTACCAGACCATGGATGAATACTTTGTCAAAAGGAATTTCTTTCATGAATTCCATACCCATAATCAGCATACGTGCAACCCAGAAGAAGATAATATCGTAACCGGTTACCAGTACGCTGGTAGGATAGAATTGTTTCAGGAGCGGAGTCTTATCCGGCCAGCCCATAGTGGAGAACGGCCACAGAGCGCTGCTGAACCAGGTATCCAGTGCGTCTTCATCCTGATGGATATGAGCGCTGCCGCATTTCGGGCAGACAGTTAAATCAGTACGGGAAGCGGACATTTCGCCGCAGTCATCGCAGTACCATACAGGAATACGATGACCCCACCAGATTTGACGGGAAATACACCAGTCGCGGATGTTTTCCATCCAGCCGGTATAAGTCTTGGTGAAACGTTCCGGTACAAACTGAGTACGGCCATCTTCTACGCAGTCTACTGCAGCTTTTACCAAAGGCTCCATTTTTACAAACCATTGGGTAGAAACAAGCGGTTCTACTACGCTGCCGCAGCGCTGGCAGTGACCAACAGCATGAGAATGTTCTTCGATTTTTACCAGGTAGCCTTGTTCTTTCAAGTCGCTGACAATATTCTTACGGCATTCATAGCGTTCCTGACCGGCATATTTGCCAGCTTCTTCAGTCATCAGACCGTTCATGCCGATAACAACGATGCTGGGCAGTTTATGACGCAGACCCATTTCATAGTCGTTGGGGTCATGAGCCGGAGTAATCTTAACAGCGCCGGTACCGAATTCAAGGTCAACATAGCTGTCGGCAATGATAGGAATAACGCGGTCGGTTAAAGGCAGACGCAGAGTTTTGCCAACCAGATGTCCGTAACGGGGATCTTCCGGGTTAACAGCAACGGCAGTATCGCCAAGCATGGTTTCCGGACGAGTGGTAGCGATGGTCAGATAGGTGCCTTCTTCTTCCACTACCGGATAACGTACATACCACAGGCTGCCTGCATCGTCTTTATGTTCAACTTCGATATCGCTGAGAGCAGTATTGCAGTTTACGCACCAGTTGGTGATACGGGTGCCTTTATAGATGAGGCCTTTTTCATACAGAGAGCAGAATACTTCACGTACAGCCTTGGAGCAGCCTTCATCCATGGTAAAGCGTTTGCGTTCCCAGTCACAGGAAACGCCCAGGCATTTCAGCTGGTTGATGATACGGTCACCGTATTGTTCCTTCCACTGCCATACGCGTTTCAGGAATTCTTCACGGCCCAGATCATAACGGGTTTTGCCTTCTTCTTTTTTAATTACTTCTTCTACTTTAATCTGAGTAGCAAGACCTGCATGGTCATAACCGGGCATCCACAGGGTATTGTGGCCCATCATGCGGTGCCAGCGGATTAAAATATCCTGCAGGGTGTTGTCCAGAGCATGGCCCATGTGCAGCTGACCAGTAATATTCGGAGGCGGGATAACGATGCTGAACGCATCTTTGCCTTCTTCAACCTCCGCATGGAAATATCTGTGTTCTTCCCAGAATTTATACCATTTCTTCTCTACGGAAGCGGGGTCGTAAACCTTGGGAATGTTATGTTCTTCACTCATTTACAAATCCTCCTCAAAACTGAAATAAAAAAGTCCTGTTCATATCGAACAGGACGAATTATCGCGGTACCACCTATTTTCTCCGCACAAAGCGAAGCACTCAAAGCGCGTAACGGGCGCGACTCGTTCCAGCCTACTGCTGTTTCAGCCGGACTGCTCCAGGGCTACAGATCCTGACGCCTTGCACGGCTTGCACCAACCGCCGCTTCTCTTAAGCTCTGCCTCCAGGAAGACTCCCCTTCATAGCCTTTACCATATTTTACTATACCTTATATATTAGCAAGCAGTATAGGAGAATGTCAAGGGTAGATATTTGAAATACACCTTTTTTCAGGCGAAAAACATATACACTGCTTCGCTTTGTATTTACTACACTTTCTTTTCACTCTCATGCAGAGATAGCGAACATTGCGGCTTTAAAAACTCAGTCCTCGGTTGCACTCCGCATGCTCTTTATTCAATCGCATACTCTGTGTAAGTTCACGTATGCAGTTCTTCGCATCGCCGTTGGCTTGCGAAAGAACTGGCGTTCACTTAAATACTTACCGAGGACTGTTCTTAAATATATTCAAATTTAAAGCCAAGCAGCCTGCCGTCTATCGCAATAATGTGTACAGATTTAAAACGTACTGGCAAAATAAAACATTACTTTACCTAAGAGCAAACTACGTACCCCATGCCGTAGACGGTGGGGGAGCCGGCAAGCATTTTACGCTATATAACGATAGCGCCCGGCACGATTTCAACCGGGCGCGGAACAAATAGGCTCACAACATCCGCGGAGGCTTGCGAACAAGATGAGGCGTTTTTGGCTACACCTTTTTCGCCTAAAAAGGTGTAATACTATTTTCTACTATTTCCCTTGCATCCTGCTGCGCAGCTTTTCGCTGCCGGACAGCCTACACATTTGACGCCGTTTTTCTTCGCCTTGTGCAGATACCGTACCGCCAGCAGCAAAATAGCAAGGATAACACCGGCAACAATAATATCGTTCATTTGCTGTCCTCCTTTAATAATACTGACTTAACGGACAGCAGAAGCACCAAGAGCATATTCCTTCTGCAGCTCTCTGTCAGTTTTGTTGATAAGATGCATAATATAGGCAGCAATAGCCATAACAACTACCAGTCCGGGCAGGAAGCCTTCGCCCAGCGTACCGTAATATAGCAGCGTGCCAACCTGATAAACGGCAAAAGCTACTGTATAACCTACACCCAGCTGCAGACCGATAGCACCCAGCAGCCATTTAGTGCTGGCAAGTTCGGAGCGCATTGCCCCCAGTGCTGCAAAGCAAGGCGGCGTAAACAGATTGAACATCAGATACGCCAGCGCCGCTACGGAAGTCAGCCCGAACATAGCAGCGACATCGCCTGCCCCGCCAACCAGAGCCAGCTCTTCGGTATCAATAAAATTAGTTACGCCGTAAACAACAGCCAAAGTACCTACGACATTTTCCTTAGCAATAAAGCCGGTAACGGCTGCCGCTGCCAGCTGCCATACGCCAAAGCCCAAAGGAATCAGCAGGAAGGCGAAAGGATGAGCAATAGACGCCAGGATGGAAGTGCTTTCCATGCCTTCCTCCACTACTTCAAAGTTCCAGTTAAAGGTCTGCATTACCTGCACGGCAGTATTGCACAGCAAAATGATGGTGCTGGCTTTCACAATGTACGCCCAGCCGCGGGAGCACATAGCCATAAAAGCACGTTTGATGCTGGGCAGCTTGTATTCCGGCAGCTCCATAATGAAGAAGGAACGTCTGCTCTTATAGCCCACGATTCTGTTAATAAGCAGCGCGCCGATAAAAATCAGGAATATGCCCATAAAGTACATGGAAGTTCCCACCCAGGCGCTGTCTTGGAAAAACACGCCGGTAAAGAGAGCGATAACCGGCAGCTTGGCGCCGCAGGGCATAAAGGTTGCCAGCATGGCAGTCGCACGGCGTTCACGTTCGTTGCGGATAGTGCGGCAGGCCATAATTGCCGGAATGCCGCAGCCGGTAGCGATAACGAAAGGAATGACGGACTTGCCGGAAAGACCTACTTTTTTGAAAATCGGGTCAAGCACTACGCTGACGCGCGCCATATAGCCGCAGTCTTCCAGAAGAGCAATCAAAAAATACATAACCATTACCAGCGGCAGAAAACCTACTACTGCACCTACACCGCCGATAATGCCGTCCACTAAAAGTGCCTGCAGCAGCGGCGAACTGCCTTCAACTGCCGCAGCAACCATTTCCTGGAAGCCTTCAATCCAGCCAACCAAAACATCGGCAATCATAGGCCCGAAGCTGGCCTGAGAAATATCAAAAACAAAGTACATGATAAAAGCAAAAATGGGAATGCCTAAAAATTTATTGGTCAGTACCGCATCAATAGCGTCCTGGCTGTTCTTTTCCCTGGTCAATACCTTGCGGCTTTCTACTGCGGCCACAATCTTATTGACAAAGGCAAAGCGCTTTCTGTCCGCTTCTGTTACGGCTTCTTTATCCAGCAAATCAACCTCGCCCTGACTATATGGCGCCTGCTGGGTTTTGCCCAGCTGCGCTGCGGCAGTCTTGACAACTTCCTTTAAGCCGCTGCCTTCCGTAGAAACGGTCTTGATTACCGGACAGCCCAGCTTAGCAGACAACGCCTCCACGTCGATGCGGGTTTCCTTCTTATCATTAATATCGAACTTATTCAAAGCTACTACCACAGGAATGCCCAGCTCCAAAAGCTGTGTGGTGAAAAACAGGCTGCGGCTCAGATTAGTTGCGTCCACAATATTGACGATAACGTCCGGCGCTTCATTTTTTACATAAGCACTAGTAATGCTTTCTTCCGAAGTGAAGGGCGACATGGAATAGGCACCCGGCAAATCCACTGCTGTCAGTGTTTCCGGTCCTGCGTAGTATTTCTTTTCAATATAGGCTTCTCTTTTGTCTACGGTAACGCCTGCCCAGTTGCCAACTCTTTCATGTCTGCCAGTCAAGGCATTATACATGGTAGTCTTGCCGCTGTTGGGATTACCTGTCAGTGCAATTTTCATGCTTGCTTCCTCCTTCATACACCTGTTTTATATATTCAGCTAAAATTAGCACAAGCTAACCAATGGTTAAAAATAAAAGGCTGCACCAGCCCTTTATTTCAGATAAGAATAGTTTCTGCCAGTTCCCTGTCAATAGTATATCTGCCATCCTTGACGGAGATAATGCAGCCGCCCTGCAGATGGGAGATAACCGTAACCGGCTCGCCGCTGTAACAGCCCAGCGATAACAGGAAAGCGTCTACCTCTTCATCGCCGGAATCTACAGCCTGGATAATATATTCCCTGCCTTCCACAGCATCGTTTAAGTTCATATATTCCTCCTGCGTTTCAGCTTATAGTTAGCAATAGATAACTCATGTAAAATATATCATCAGCTGTTTAGTTTGTCAATGAAAATTTTAGCTTTTGCTAACTCTTTTTAAAAGTTAGTATTTTATTACTTATCGTACAGGTATGTTTAGGCTGAATAAAATAAGGCAGTACGACATATTTCAGTCGTACTGCCTTTTGTTTATCTGTGCATATATAAAAGTCTGATGGAATTGAGTACGCACAGCAGCGCCACACCGCTGTCAGCAAAGACTGCAGCCCACATGGACGCGTAGCCGAAAACGCCTGCTGCCATGATAGCTGCCTTCACTGCCAGAGCGAAAACTACGTTCTGCCAGGCAATAGCTGCCGTACTGCGGGCCAGAGCCAATGCCTGCGGCACTGCTCCCATATCCGATTTCATAAATACTACGTCTGCTGCTTCAATAGCCGCATCCGCACCGCTGCCCATAGCTGCACCTACATCGGCCCCCGCCAGCACCGGCGCATCGTTAATGCCGTCGCCCACGAACATTACCGGACCATATTTTTCCCGCAGCTGCTGCAGATGAGTAAATTTATCCTGCGGCAGTAATCTGCCGTGAGCTTCCTTAATACCGGCTTGTTTAGCAACTGCCTCTGCTTCTTCCTGGCTGTCGCCGGTAAGCATAATTACCGCCAACCCTTGCTGCTGCAGTTTTTTCACCGCCGCCGCAGCATCCGCCTTTAAAGTATCGCTGATAATGATACGTCCCAAATACTGTCCGTTGCGGGCAGCCAATACCTCACTGCCGGAAATTGCTTCCGCCTGCGGCACATCAGCTACACCATAACGCTGCATAAGCTTTCTGTTGCCGCATAAAAGCTCGTCAGCACCTATACGCACTGCCAGCCCTTCACCGGCAACCTCCTGAAAGCTTTCCGGCTGCAGCAGTTCCAGTCCGCGGCTGCGCGCCGCCTGCACAATGCTGACTGCAATAGGATGTACGGAAGCCTGTTCCGCACCGGCGCAAAGCTGCAGCAGTTCTGCTTCCGTTACGCCTTCTGCGGGCAGCAGCTTCTGTACGGCAAATTCACCCTTCGTTACCGTACCAGTCTTATCCAGCACTACCGCCGCTACATTCTTCAAAGCTTCAATAACGATGCCGCCTTTAAAGAGAATGCCGCGTCTGGAAGCCGCACCGATGCCGCTGAAAAACGCCAGCGGTACACTGAGTACCAAAGCGCAGGGACAGCTGATAACAAGAAAGGTCAGCGCCGTATAAATCCAGTACTGCCAATCTCCTGTTACAAGTGACGGTACAATAGCCGTCAGAGCCGCAAGGCCAACTACTACAGGAGTGTAGACACGGGCAAAACGGGTGATGAAGCGGTCGATATGTGGTTTGCTGGCTGCAGCCTTCTCTACCGAATCCAAAATACGAGACACCATGGACTCTGACAGTACCTTTTCTACTCTCAATCTGAGCATGCCGCTGGTATTCACACAGCCGGACATTACCCTGTCGCCGCTGCGTACAGCGACAGGCACAGGCTCGCCTGTAATAGCAGAAGTATCCAGCAGACTTTCCCCTTCTACAATCACGCCGTCCAGCGGTATGCGGTCGCCCACGCGTACCAGCAGTACATCGCCAACTTTGGCTGCAGCAGCGTCAATCTCCCGCACACCGTCTGCCGTTTCCAGCTGCACTGTTTCGGGCCGCAGATCTACAGCTTCCATAATCTGACTGCGGCTTTTTTCTACCGCCAGTTCTTCAAAATATTCACCTACACGATAAAAGAGCATAACGCCAACAGCTTCTTCCCAGGCGTTGATAGCAAAAGCACCCAAGGTCGCAATGGTCATGAGAAAATTTTCATCCAGTGCGTGCCCTTTCAGCAGACTGCGTGCCGCCGCCATGATGATACTGCGTCCTAAGATAAGGTATGCCACCAATAGCGCCGGTAAATGATAGGCCTCCGGCAAAACGCCCAGCCATTCAGCAGCAATGAACAACACGCCGCCGCTGATAATTTCTGCCAGTGAGCGCTGACGGGCGGACAATCCTTTCGACTTAGCTGCTCCTGCCTGCTTAGCCGCAGCGCCGCTTTCCTCTACAGATATTCCTTCTTCAATACTGTCGCAGACCTCCTGCACTGCCGCTAAAAGATCAGCGCCGCTTTTAACCTGCACCTGCAGTTTTTTCGTAGCAAAGGTTAAGAGCGCTGCTTCTACCTCCGGCAGCTGCCCTACTGCACGTTCAATCTTGGCACCGCAGTTGGCGCAGCCCAGTCCCTGCAGCAGATAGGTGCGAGTTAAAACACTTTCGCAGTCTGATACAAGTATCGTACGCACTTCCGCCATATGTTCTGTCTCACAGCAAGTATGTTGATGTTCTGCATGCTGCCCGCCGCAACAGGAAGTATGCTGATGGTTACATTCACAGCTATGTTCAGCTTCATGTCCATGCTTATGTAAAGCGCAGGAATCATGCAGCTGCTTTTTCTCTGTCATCTTCTGTCCCTCCTATTATATATGAGTAATTATTCATATAATGTCTAAAAATTTTTAGCAGCTGTCATTATATATGATTAATCGTTCATATATGCTTTACTCAACTGCTTACGTTCTTTCTGGCTACATTATAACATATGAGCAATTATTCATCTATAGTTTTTTAAAAAAATTTTTAGTCTTTGCGTGTATACAGAAAATTTATCGGCAAGCTTATCTTTCTCTAAACAAAAATCATTATTTATTGTATAATAGTATCAGAACATTTACGCGTCTGTCGCGTTATCTTCATAATATATTAAGGAAGTGAAACACATGGCTATTATTTATCCTACTACCGCTGAATTTAAACAGATGCTGGCAGAAAAGAAAACTTTCCTGGCAGATTTTTTCGCCACCTGGTGCGGCCCCTGCAAAATGCTGAGCTACGTACTGGAAGACATTGACAACGAACTGGGCGATAAAATCGACATTGTCAAAATTGATATTGATAAAGAGCCTGCCCTTACCGAAGAACTGGACATCACCATTATCCCAACACTCTTCTTTATTAAAGACGGCGAAATTCTTTCCCGCTATTCCGGTTTCCTGCCCTGTGAACGTCTGCAGGCACGTCTGGAAAAACTGCTTGGTAACGAGCCGCCAGTCGAAGCTGCTCCCCCTGCCGACTACGACCTTATCATTATCGGCGGCGGCGCTGCCGGTCTGACCGCTGCCATCTACGCCCGCCGTGCTGGTTTGAAAACACTGGTACTGGAAGCCTACGCTCCCGGCGGCAAGCTGATTAAAACCTTTGAAATCGAAAACTGGCCCGGCAAAAAGAACGTCAGTGGCTCCCAGCTGGCCTATGACATTTACGAGCAGGCCATGGAACTTGGTACAGACTATTTCTATGAAAATGTTACCTCTGTCAGTGCAGGCGACATTAAAACAGTTGACTGCGCCAGCGGCAAAACCTTCCGTGCTCCTGCAGTTATCGTCGCTACCGGTACGGTAGAGCGCACACTGAACATCCCCGGCGAGCTGGAAATGATTGGCCGCGGCATCAGCTTCTGCGCAGTCTGTGATGCTGCATTTTATCGCAACAAGCCGGTTATTATCGTCGGTGCCGGCAACGCTGCCTTTGAAGAATCCCTCTATCTGGCAGAATTTGCTTCTGATATCACTATCCTGGCTCGCCGTGATAAATACAGTGCTGAGCTTATCACTCAGGAAAAAGTGGCACATAATCCTAAAATCAAGGTACTACCCTTCCGTACACCTCAGGAAGTACTTATTGAAAACAATCATGTAGCAGGTATGCGCGTGCTGAACACCCAAACAGGTGAAGAAGAAATTTACAAGGCTCATGGTATTTTCCCCTATATCGGCGCTGACCCGGCTACCGACTTTGTCAAAGAGCTGGGCATTACCGATAAGCAGGGCTATCTGACTGTTAAAGATGATATGTCTACCTCCGTACCAGGTATTTACGGTGCCGGCGACGTGTGCGCCAAAGTACTGCGCCAGGTAGTTACCGCTACCAATGACGGTGCTATCGCTGCTCAGAGCGCACTCAAATATCTGCGCGAGCGCCGCTAAGAAATACTTGACAAACGCCGCTCTTAATCTTACAATACGCTTAATAACTTCAATATAAAAAATCTCTTTGCACTGCATTTTTGCTACAGTACAATCTGATCAGGCGTTAAACCTGCTGGTTTTTAGCAGCCGGGCCCATAAGGGCAGCAGACATTCTGCGTCTGCGGGACAGTATACTACTATTCCGCAGGCGTTTTTGTTTGCCTGCAGAGGATTTGGGAGGATAATATATTATGATGAATTTTGTTAATGAAGAAGAACGCATAGCCATGGTGGTGTCCGTCAACAGTATCATCGCCAACCTGGTACTGTCACTGGGCAAGCTGGCAGCCGGCATCGTCGCCAACTCTGCGGCAATGATTTCCGACGGTATCCACTCCGCTTCTGACGTTTTCAGTACCCTTATCGTTATGGCTGGCGTACGCTTTTCCAATAAGGCTTCCGATAACGAGCACCAATACGGCCATGAACGTCTGGAATGTGTGGCAGCAATCATTCTGGCAGTAATGCTGACGCTGGTTGCCCTCGGCATTGGCTACAGCGGTGTGCAGAAGGTGCTGTACGCCGATGCCGCTGATCTGGTAATCCCCGGACAGATGGCGCTGTGGGCCGCCGTAATCTCCATCGTAGTGAAAGAAGCCATGTTCTGGTACACCAAACGCGCTGCCGATAAAATTAACTCCGGCGCACTGATGGCTGACGCCTGGCATCACCGCAGCGACGCCCTTTCTTCCGTGGGCAGCTTTGTAGGTATCCTGGGTGCGCGTATGGGCTATCCTATTTTAGACCCGGTAGCCAGTATCGTTATCTGTGCCATGATTTTATATGCAGCTTACGAAGTATTTGCCGATGCCATGAACAAGATGGTTGACCGCAGCTGCGACGCTGAAACCAGCAGCCGTCTGGAAGCACTGATTGAAAAGGTTCCCGGCGTAGAGCATGTGGACAGCCTTTATACCCGTATGTTCGGCAGCCGCATCTATGTGGATGTGGAAATCAGCGTTAAGGACGATTTGACCCTGCTGGCAGCCCATCACATTGCCGAAACAGTTCATACCGCTATCGAAGCCAACTTCCCGCTGGTTAAGCACTGCATGGTACATGTCAACCCCGTCAGTGAAACCCATCACGACCTCTGCCCCGTACTGCCGCCGGAACTGCGCCCCGGTGCCGAGCATAAATAAGCTGTTTGACAAAAAAAACTGCACTTTGTAGAATATTATTATCTTTACAAAGTGCAGGTGTTATGATGAATAAATATAAAGCGGCCTTTGCCGCGGCTTTTCCTTTAACGCTGCCAATCTGTGCGGCGTTTTTATTTTTGGGCATGTCCTATGGCGTACTCACCGTCAGCAAGGGCTTTTCCGTCTGGTATCCCTTTTTTATGAGCCTGTTAATCTTTGCCGGCTCCATGGAATTTGTTACCGTAGGTTTGCTGCTCTCTGCCTTTGACCCTGTAGGTGCCTTCTGCATGGCGCTCATGATTAACTCCCGCCATCTTTTCTACGGCATTTCCATGCTGGAACGCTTCAAAGGGCTGGGCTGGAAAAAGCCCTACCTTATTTTCGGCATGTGCGACGAATCCTTTTCCATCAACTGCTCGGCAGCCATCCCTCCCGGTATTGATAAGGGCTGGTTCATGCTCTTTGTTACCGCCCTTAACCAGCTGTACTGGGTGGCAGGCGCTACCTTAGGCGGACTGCTGGGCAGCAGCATCTCCTTTAATACGAATGGACTGGACTTTGTACTGGCGGCGCTCTTTATTACTATCTTTGTCAGCCAGTGGCAAAGCAGCGAAAATCATCAGTCGGCGCTAGCCGGTCTTTTGATTTCGGCAGCATGCCTGGTACTGTTTGGCGCGCAGCAGTTTCTTCTGCCGTCCATGCTGCTGATTGCCGCGCTATTTATCTACTTTTACTATCGGGGAGGTAAGAAAGCATGACGCTTACACAGGAAATCATCACCATTGCTGCCGCAGTACTGGGAACTATGGCTACACGCTTTCTGCCCTTTCTGCTTTTCCCGCCCCATAAAAAAACACCGCCTTTGGTGCTCTTTTTAGGACGGCTGCTGCCCCCTGCCGTTATGGGCATGCTGGTAGTTTATTCATTGAAGGATGTGCAGCTTTTAAGCGGTACTCACGGGCTGCCGGAAGCGCTTGCCATTGCTCTTCTGGTTGCGCTGCAGCTTACACTGCGCAATGCCCTCGTAACTATCGGCGTCAGCACCGTTTTTTATATGCTGCTGGTACAGAAAATATTTATATAAGAAAAGAGTCATTTTACCAACGTTTCATAACGCTGATAAAATGGCTCTTCGTTTTTTATTATCTGATTTTCTGAGCAATATAAGACTTATCTTGCACGCTGCAAATACAATGTTGGTAAAATAACAGCACATTCCTCGGTATCATCTTTTTCTTTCCATGATACTATAAACCGTATTTCAGCAGAAAAAACTCTATAACCCTTTTCATTTAGCTTACATATGTTATCTGCAGCTCTTTTGGATAACTTAGCTACACTTTTAAGACTTCCGTTATGATGAATATAAAGATAATTATTTTTGAATATCAGAATCTGCCCACTGCGTAATCTTCCAATAATCTCTTTTTTATCTTTAAAATAATTTAAAAACACATCTCTATGTCCAAGCTGCAAAATAATTTCTTTAGGATTGCTGTATTCAATATATCCTTAATACATTCCACACCAGCACCGGAATAAGCATCTAATAAAGCATTATTACAGTGAATAATCAATTCACTCTTTGCTCTGGTCATACCTACATATAATTTTCTGCGTTCTTCATCGCTATCAGCCTTACAATTATCCAAAAGCATATAAACTCTGTCAAATTCACGTCCTTTAGCTTTATGGATGGTAGAAATAAATACTGTATCCTGTTCATTACTGTAAAAATCTTCATAATTGGACTCGTTAATAAATTCACCAAAATCAGATCTGTATTTGACTGGATAAATCTCTTCAAAAGTCTTTAGCAAATTCTTACAGTTTTCCAAACATTTACTGTCAGCATAATATCTGCATAAATTATTCTTTGCTTTTTCCCATAAATAATCTGGTATAACCGGTGTTTTTAAGTCATGGTCTATCTGCCTTAATAAATATCTTATTTCCAGCAAAGTATTTAATTTAAAGCCATCCAAAGACTGTACTAATTTAGCATTAACTTTTTTTCTGAGCAAAAAGCTCAATACCTTTAAAGCCTCTTCGTTAGTGTTAGTCAATACGCAGGTAGAGCTTTGCGTCTTATTCATTACGATGTCGTTTGCTATAGCTTCTTCCATATTCTTACCGTAGTGATGTACAATGCGTACTTTTCCGATATCTTCCGTTACTGCTTCCACAAAAGAATTTTTCATCCTGTTATGGATAGATTTTACAAAATCATTAGCCAACGTAACTATACTCCGCTTGCTGCGGTAGTTCTCCACCATTTCATATTTTTTTGCGCCATAATCACCTATTAAAGCCCGCAGATACTTAGAATCAGAACCCCTGAATTCGTAAATATTCTGGTCATCATCACCAACTGCAATAACACGCATTTCCTCATTAGCTGCCATCAGTGCCTTAATCAGCTCAAAATCATCAGCATCCATATCCTGAGCTTCATCAATAACCAGTACGCTTTTAGTTATCTTGCCTACCTCTACTTCTCCATTTTTTATCATCTCAGTAGCATTTCTGATAACATTATCCACATTTTCCAGACTGCCAAACTTGCCCAGTAAATCAAAGCAATACGAATGAAAGGTCTTTATATCTACAAAATTAGCAGCATTGCCAATAAGCTCTATCAGCCTTTGTTTAAATTCAGTTGCGGCGGCACGGGAAAAAGTAACCATTAGAAGCTGTTCATATTTAACATCTTCCAAAATTATCAAAGATGCCAGTTTATGCACCAAAACCCTTGTCTTACCACTGCCAGGACCGGCTGCAACCACCATATATTTTGAACTGTTATCATTTATAATTTCCGATTGTGTAGGAGAAAGTAAGCTAAAAAGCTGCTCATATTTAGCAGGTGTAATATTACGATTAATTTCCTTTTCGCGCTCACCCTTAAAATATTTACTGATAAATTTTTTATAATCCATCTGAAAATAATCCTGCACAAATTCCAGCGCCTTCTGATAGCTTTGAGTCATTAAATTAGCATATTCGCCAACTATATGAATTTGTTGAATTTTTTGCTTATAAAACTCATTAAGAAACCGATAGTCTTCCAGCTTATATTTAATACGGTTATCCTGCACCAGTCTTTCTATTTCCATAGCATTATATAATACAAGAAAACCGCCCTCCAGGCGCACTGCACCAATTTTTGACAGATACAGTAACCCATCTTCTATATCACCTAGGCTGACATTTTTCTGGTATAAGCTTGTTTCTGTAAAATGCTTATAAGCATTATATGTTCCAACTACAGAAAATTCCACATATCTTTCCGCCAGCGACTTTTCCTGCTGCTGTTCAGCTAAATCAAACAGATGCTTTAAAATAAACTCACAGATTTCTATTTTAGTATCGTATTTTTCTTCTAAAGCAGCAATTTTCAAATTAGGATAAAATTTGCTGATAATTTTACCATCACATATCTGCTCATCTTTTTTCAGATATCCTTTAATAACATAGTAATACAAAAGAGTTTTTAAATTTTTAACAGTTGCCGTCGCAATACCTTGCTGCTGCGCCTCTTCGTTCAATTCTTTAAAATTAAAATAACAACCGTCCTCTTTTATCTGGCTTAGAAAGAATTTCTCCAGCTTTATAAAACGTTCCAGTAAAAGTTTAGAACGGTTCAGTTTGTCTGTTTCAAAAATATAGGCAGTCATATCTTTAGAATCTGCCAATAATCCATCCTGACGCATCAGATTTACTATGTTAACGACATCTTCTCTTGCAATACCAAGCCTGTCAGCAATATAATCAACTCTTGACTCTGCATCATCGTTACCTGCTTTGGCTATGCTTTTACGAGAAATCAAAAACTTTATAATTCTCTTAGCAGTTTCTATCTGATTATCAGTAAATAACTTAGATTGTTCCAATTTGACAGCGGCACTGCGCATATCAGGCACCAAAATTCCCGTAGCAAAAATCTGCGGCATATTGCGGCCTCTTTTAATATATCCTGCACTCTCCAAAGCAGCGATAGCTGTTTTAACTCTGGTTTCAATATCTATGACAGTATCATCCCAGCCAGCCTGACGGGCAATTTCAAGAGGAGAACAGCATACCTTGTTTCTCTGTTTTGTTAAATCTTTAATTGCCTTCCAGACCTGCTGAATTTCCGCAATACTGAGCTTAGTCTGATTCAGCAGAATAAAGTGCTTATCAAGATCGTTATTATTATAAAGTACAAAACAGTCTGCCTGCAGCTGAGGATCACGTCCGGCTCTGCCTGCTTCCTGTACATAATCTTCCAACGAGCTGGAAATATCATAATGTACTACAAGCTTAATATCTTTTTTATCTACGCCCATTCCAAAAGCCGACGTAGCAACAATAACCTGTATCTCATTATTAATGAAAGCTTCCTGATTTTTTATCTTATCCTCAGCATCCATCTTGCCGTTAAAAGGTCTGGCGGCAAAGCCATCTCTGCTTAATTTTTCAGCTATTTCGACTGTTCGTCTGGTACGCGATACATATACAATAGTTGGACACTGCTTTTGTCTGATTAAATCACGCAGAGTATTATATTTATCTTCGTCATTTTCTTTAAACATAACCTTGTAACGCAAATTTTCGCGTACTGCAGTCGTGGCAAATAATTTCATATTCAGATTAAGCTTCTTCTGAAAATAATCAAAAATATCCGTAATTACTTTTTGCTTTGCCGTTGCAGTAAAACAGGATACAGGAATAGCAGCTATATTTTTCTTTTTCTGAAACTCTCGTATAAAATCACCAATATACAAATAATCTACACGAAAATCATGGCCCCAGGCAGAAAAACAATGGGCCTCATCAATAACAAAACGTACTACATTCCTGTTCAGCAGCAGCCGTTCAATAGTCTTAGAACGCAGTTGCTCCGGTGATATATATAATATCTTGGCAGAACCATTGGCAATTCTTTCCAGAACATTGGCACGCTCTATAATATTCAGCAAACCATTTACAGTAACAGCTTCAGCAATTCCCTGATTATTTAAATTATCTACCTGATCTTTCATCAAAGAAAGCAGCGGAGATATAACAACCGTTAAACCACGCGCATTATTGCCGGCCATAAGGGCGGGTATTTGAAATGTTAAAGATTTACCGCCGCCAGTAGGGAAAATCGCTAATAAAGACTCCCCCTCTACAGCTGCCTGAGCTGCCATTTCCTGCAGAGGCTCTCCATTATAAGTTCTAAAATTATCAAAATCAAAATATTTTTTCAGAGCTTTTTTTACATCTAAAAATTTGCTGCAATATGAACACTTTTCTCTGCACAACGTATTGCATAACAATTTGATAATATTTTCAATACCATGATAATTATTTAAAAGCCAGGGAGGAGTAATGGACGATGAATCGCTGGTATTTATCAAGGCCAGCGCATACGCCAGCTCAACAGGATTATTGGTCACAAAATCTTTTACAGGTGCATTTTGGCAAATTTTGCCTGAAAAATATGACTGAATTTTATATGCCACATTATCAGTATTGCACTTATATCCTATATATGTAAAAAAATCTTTAAACTCTGCCTGCTTATGTAATAATGCATAATATATTTCTTTTATTTCATCCGGTAAAATCTGAAAGGCATTAATTTCATCATAAAACAATACTTCTGCCTTTTTAGCATCATTTACAGGATTATTAAATTCATCAGATTGTATCTTATCATTTTTTAATAAAGCATGATAAGGACGCTTAGGAAATAACAACGGAGAAAGATACAAGGTATCTATTTTTTTATGCGCTAAACTATAGCCCAAACTATAATTCAAATATTTAATATCGTGTTGAATAATATTATGTCCGCAAATATATTCGCAATTAGCAATAAATTTAGCAAAATCACCTACAGAGCTCTTATGAAAAATATCGTTTCTATTTTTAACAGCTCCGATATCATAGATTTTTTTGCTGTCAATACCGCATTCAATATCAAAAAAGGCTATAGTTTTAGCCACAAAAACTCCACCTTCCAACAACTTATACCGCTTAATTAAGCTGCTCTTTTAATCTTACCATTATTTCTTTTTTTACTCAAATCATAATGATAAATTAAATAAATAGAAGTATGTTTTATAATCTATTATAATTAATTTTTTCATAAATATTTGTACAAAATTAATATAAAATAAAAAAACCAATAAAAAAGCAGACACCTGTTGTCTGCTTTTTTATTGGCATTGCTGCACCCCTGCAGCACGCTAACGTATAGAGGATTTTCAGTTATTATAAGAATAGCATCATGATCGTCATGCAAATGTCCGGTTTGCACAGCTTAATGGAAATCAATATTTCGGCCTGCTGCAACAACAAAAAAACCGTTTCTCTTACGAGAAACGGTTAATGCAACATGTGGGATTCTGCCACTCTCACATAAACAGAATCTTTGTGATAACATCTTTCCTGTCGCTCGCAGGTCAAGCAAATGCCTATACAGAAAGTCTTGCTGGATTCAGGAAACCTGTTACAGCGGCGGGACCTCTTTGGAATTGCACCAAATAACTCTCCGTACGAAATATTGATTTGTTGTACTAATTGTACTATGTACCAATAAGGTTGTCAATACTTTTGCGATAAATTTCTCAAATTTATTTTTAAGATACACTGTACTATTAAATAATTTTTATGAACTCATCCAGCTAAATAAAGTAAAAGCGCTTACAAGCCTTCTGCCGTAAGCGCTTTTACTTTATCCAGTTACTGTCCATTGTTTCCTCTCCGTGAAAATTTTAATGAATAAAGTACAGATTCATCTGATACAACGCTTTGACAAATTTTTCAAACGTCATTTTCTTTCCCTCCCGGTAAAAATTTTACTTAAATTTTACTTTAGCTAAAGTATAACATGTTGTGGCGTTTTTGTCCACTATGGACTTATTTTGTCCCGATTATCTTATGAGCCGCTTCCAGACTGGCTTTAAAGCTTTTCAGGCAAAAAAATAACCCGGACGCTGAAAAAATTTTTTCGTCCGGGGATATTTTTTATGAAGCTGTATGTCTGCCAAAATACCACGACAGCAGCGGCGGCACACAGATATTTATAGCCAGTACACGCACCAGCTGATATGTAAGAATGATGGAAACATCTTCGCCCATACTCATGCCCGCCAGCGCCATCTCAGCAATACCGCCGGGAGCCATAGCCAGGAAAGCGGTAATCAGGCTGAAACCGTAGCGTGCCGAAAGCAGATAAGCTACGGCAATGCTTACAGCTACCAAAATTACCGTGCCGATAATCGTCAGCGGCACAATAGCCTTGGTCTTCGCAATTCTTTCCGCATCCAGCAGCATACCCATGTACAGGCCAATGCTGACCTGCGCCGGAGCCATAAGCCAGCCGGGTACGGGCTGCAAATCTCCTGCTGCGATGGAAAACACTGCCGTCAGCAGGATGGTACCTAAAAATTTAGGCGTGGGCAGATGCAGCTTTTTGGCCAGGTAGCCGCCCAATATGGAAAGCGGCAGAAATACCAGCCAGTGAATACCGCCATGATTGGGCATCTCCACCGTACTGCCTACGATATGAGCATCCAGCAGCGTGATAACCAGAAGCGGTACGGAAACGATAACACCAATAAGGCGGATAACCTGCATAACCATGACCACATTAGGATCAGTGCGTTTATCCCTCTCAGTTAAGAGCATCATCAGTGTAATGCCGCCGGGCATCATGCCCATAATGCAGCTCTGCAGGTTTACTTTGGTCCAGCGGGCCATAAGCCACGCCAAAAGCACGCTGACTGCAATAGCAATAACATTGGCTTCTACTACGCCTGCCATTTCTTTCAGAAAATTGTTCCAGGCATCGTTGCTGAAAGTAGCACCAATACCATAGCCTGCTACCATGAGGCCGCAGGCACGCCAGCTGCGGGGCCAGCTTACGGCAACGTTATGAGCAAAGGCCTTGCACAGCACTGCCGTTACCATCCCTCCCAGCAGATACGGTATCGGCAGGTGCATCCGCACCAGCAGACTGCCTAAGCAGGCAGCAGTAATAAACAGCAGCAGTCTATTCAGCATATTCTTCCAGCGTATTCATAATGCGGGCAATCAGCTCGCCGCGCATATTATGCTGGGAAGAACTGTAAATCATAATCTGCTCTTCGGACAGGCCCATTTCCCTTTTGAACAGGGCTTTCTGCGCCATAGCCGCATTTTTGGACAGCTTGTCGGACTTGGTAAGCACTATCTGTACTTTAAGTCCGCAGCCCAGCAGCCAGTGATAGCATTCCAGATCGCTGTCCATCGGCTTATGCCTAATGTCGATAAGCTGGCAGACTAACGCCAGATTATCACTGCCGGACAGATATTTGCTGATGAAGCCGGACCATTGTTCCTTATTGTTGCGGTTGGTACGGGCAAAGCCGTAACCGGGCAGGTCCACCAAGTAGAAGTGGGCTCTTTCGTCCAGCCCTTCATCTACGCGTTTAGCTTCCAGTTCGTAAAAATTGATAGTCTGTGTCTTGCCCGGAGTAGCGCTGACGCGCGCCAGTCCGTTACGGCGGCACAGAGAGTTGATGAGTGAGGATTTGCCCACGTTACTGCGGCCGATGAAAGCCGTTTCGATGAGCGCAGGGGTCGGATACTGCTCTGCCTTAACAGCAGACGCCACATATTTGGAACGGATAATATCCCAGCAGCCTTTAGTCATTTTTTTCCTCCAATGCCAGTTGCAGCACTTCATCCATATGTTTTACAGCAATAAATTTCATCTGACGGCGTACATTATCGGGAATTTCTTCCAGATCCTGCAGATTGCGCTCCGGCAGCAGTACGGTTTTTACGCCGTAGCGATGTGCTGCCAGCACCTTTTCCTTAATGCCGCCTACAGGCAGTACCCTGCCGGAAAGAGTAATCTCGCCGGTCATGGCAAGTCCGCCTTTTACGCGGCGTTTAGTCAGTGCCGATACCATAGCCGTTACCATGGTAATACCGGCAGAAGGACCATCTTTGGGAATAGCACCTTCGGGCAGGTGGATATGCAGGTCTTCTGTTTCGTAGAAGTTTTCCGCCAGTCCCAGTTCAGCCGCACGGCTGCGGATGTAGGTATAACCTGCCTGTGCAGATTCCTTCATTACATCGCCCAGCTGTCCGGTCAGCGTTAAGCCGCCTTTGCCTTTGTACACCAGTACCTCTACCTTGAGTAGTTCGCCGCCCACACTGGTCCAGGCCAGACCTGTGCAGCAGCCTACCTCAGAAGCAATGCTAATGTCGTCTTCCAGAATCAGCGGCTTGCCAAGATATTTTTCCAGATTAGCACTGCTGATTTTAGCAGCGGCGCTCTTGCCGGTAACAATCTTATGGGCAATTTTGCGGCAGACACCGGCAATCTTACGCTCTAAGTTACGGACACCGGCTTCGCGGGTATATTCGCGGATAATGCGGCGCAGAGCGCTGTCGCTCAAAGTAATATGTCTGTCTGCCAGGCCATGCTGCTTCAGTTCTTTCGGCAGCAGGTGCAGCTCGGCAATCTTAACCTTTTCATCCTCTGTATAGCTGGAAAGAGAGATAACCTCCATCCTGTCCAAAAGCGCAGGCGGAATGGTTTCTACGGTGTTGGCCGTCACAATCCAAAATACATTGGATAAGTCAAAGGGGAATTCAATAAAATGGTCACTGAAAGAATCATTCTGTTCCGGGTCCAGTGCTTCCAGGAGAGCAGAAGCAGGATCGCCACGGAAATCAGAGGTCATCTTGTCCACTTCGTCCAGCAAAAATACCGGGTTCATGCAGCCGCAGCTTTGCATGCCGTGGATAATACGTCCGGGCATAGCGCCGATGTAGGTACGGCGATGACCGCGAATTTCAGCCTCGTCACGGATACCGCCCAGAGAAATACGGGTAAAGCGGCGTCCGATAGCGTCTGCAACGCTGCGTGCCAGGGAGGTCTTACCTACGCCCGGCGGGCCAACCAGACACAGAATCGGTCCTTTGGTATCACGTGTTAAAGCGCGTACTGCCAGATATTCCAAGATGCGCTCCTTAACCTTTTTCAGTCCGTAATGGTCCTTATCCAGCACCTCAGCAGCATGCTTCAAATCAAAATTATCCTGAGTAAACTTGCCCCAGGGCAGCGCCAGCAGCGCATCCAGGTAGCTGCGGATAACGGCGCTTTCTGCCGCCATCGGCGGCATCTTGTACAGACGGTCCAGCTCTTTGTTAATCTTGCTGCTTACCTCTTCCGGCAGACTCAGCTCTTCCATCTGTTTTTTATATTCGTCAATTTCTGCTTTAAGCTCGTCGCCTTCGCCCAGCTCCTTGTTAATCGCCTTGAGCTGTTCGCGCAGGTAGTAATCACGCTGATTTTTTTCAATCTGACGGCGTACCTCGGCGGCGATATTCTTTTCCAGTCCGGCGATTTCCAGCTCTTTGCTGAGCACCACGTACAGAGAATGCATACGCTCTTTCACGTCAAAGGCTTCCAGCAGACGCTGCTTTTCCTCGATACTTACGGACAGATAGCCGGCAATCATATCAGCAACCCTGCCCGGGTCCGGCTGCGCCTTAAAGGAAAGCAGCACTTCGCTGCTGACCTTCTTTGTCAGCAGTACCCAGTTTTCAAAGGTTTCGATAAGCATGCGGCGCAGAGCTTCAATCTCCGTATCCTCACTAATCTCGGAACGAATCAGCTCGCCGCTGCCGACAAACTGTGCGTCCTCCCCTTCGGTTACAGTGATGGAATCCAGTCGTACACGCTCCAGACCTTCCACCAGGATGCGTACCGCACCATTAGGCAGCTTGAGCAGCTGCTTAATCTCTGCCAGTACGCCGCAGGTGTACAAATCTTCAATCTGTACGTCCGTCACAGCTGCGTCCTTCTGAGTAGTCAAAAGCAGCTGCTTAGTCGCACCCGCCGCGTTTTCTACGGCATGGATGGATTTATCCCTGCCGATATCAAGATTTACCAGCATGCCCGGAAAAATCAGCATTCCGCGCAGCGGCAGCAGCGGCAGAGTAATCATATTGTCAGACAAACCAGTTCCTCCTTTACAAGCACAAAAGGGAGAAAGGCAATGCCCTTCCCCCTAATCTTTATTTGTTATTCCGCAAGCATCTGCGGATCTTCATGCTGACGCACGGTTGCTTCGGTAACGATACATCTTTTTACATCGTCGCGGGAAGGCACGTCATACATCACATTGCGCATAATCTCTTCGATAATAGCGCGCAGTCCGCGGGCACCGGCATTGCGTTTCAGCGCCTCTTCGGCGATAGCGTCAAGTGCCGCGTCCTCAAATTCCAGCTGGACATCGTCCATAGCCAGGAAATGCTGGTACTGCTTAATCAGCGCGTTGCGCGGCTCCTTGAGGATGCGCACCAGTGCTGCTTTATCCAGTGAATCCAGCGTTACTACTACCGGCAGACGGCCGGCAAATTCCGGGATCAGACCAAATTTCATCAAATCCTCGGGCAGTACCTTGCTGAATACTGCGTTATTGTCAATTTCCTCTTTTTTGCGGATATCCGCGCCAAAGCCCAGGTTCTTCTTGCCGATACGGGCATTGATGATATTTTCCAGTCCGGCAAATGCGCCGCCGCAGATAAACAGGATGTTGGTAGTGTCTATCTGGATAAACTCCTGATGCGGATGTTTGCGTCCGCCTTTAGGCGGTACACTGGCAACAGTGCCTTCGAGGATTTTTAAAAGAGCCTGCTGCACACCCTCGCCGGAAACGTCGCGGGTAATGGAAACATTCTCTGACTTACGGGAAATCTTGTCGATTTCGTCGATGTAGATAATGCCGCGCTGTGCAGCCTCAATATCATAATCAGCATTCTGAATCAGTTTGAGCAGGATATTCTCTACGTCCTCGCCTACATAGCCGGCTTCGGTCAGCGTGGTAGCGTCGGCGATGGCAAAGGGAACCTGCAGAATCTTCGCCAGAGTCTGCGCCAGCAGGGTTTTACCGCTGCCGGTAGGTCCCAGCATGAGAATATTGGACTTCTGCAGTTCTACGCTGCGTTTTTCCTCAGGATTCTGCAGCTCGTAGTTAATACGTTTATAGTGATTGTATACGGCAACGGACAAAGTCTTTTTAGCTTCGTCCTGGCCAATGACGTATTCATCCAGAATAGCCTTGATGTCTTTTGGCTTGGGCAAATCAGAAGCTGCCGGCATGCTTTCAGCCAGCGTTTTCTGGTAGTCCTCGTCCAGCATCTCCTTGCAGAACTCGATGCACTCGTCGCAGATATAGACGCCGCGACCGGCAATCAGCCTGCGCACCTGGCCTTCACGCTTGCCGCAGAAAGAGCAGGTAAGGTTGTTATCATGCCCTTCGTCAAAATTCATATTTGTTAATCTCCTTAAGTCTAAAGCTACTAAGCTTTACGGCTGCGTTCCAGCACCTCGTCGATGAGGCCGTATTCCTTAGCCTCACGGCTGGTCAGGTAATGATCGCGCTCGGTATCAGCGGCAATCTTTTCCTTGCTTTGGCCGGTATGCTTAGCCAGTACGCCGTTCATTTCCTCGCGGATACGCAGGATTTCACGGGCGTGGATTTCAATTTCGGTAGCCTGCCCCTGAGCACCGCCCAGCGGCTGATGAATCATTACACGGGAATAGGGCAGCGCAAAACGCTTGCCGGGAGCACCGGCAGCCAGCAGCACGGAAGCCATGCTGGCAGCCATACCCATGCAGATAGTAGATACATCGGGCTTGATATACTGCATTGTATCATAAATAGCCATGCCGGCGCTTACACTGCCGCCGGGGCTGTTGATGTACAGATGGATATCCTTGTCGGGGTCCTCGGATTCCAGGAACAGTAACTGAGCGATGACAACATTGGCCATATTGTCATCAATGGGCCCGGTAACAAAGACGATGCGGTCTTTTAAAAGGCGGGAATAAATATCATAGGAACGTTCGCCGCGGCTGGACTGTTCAACAACGATAGGCACGTAATTCATATTTGTCACACTCCTTTGCTGCCGGAAACGTTATTATTTTGCGCTGTCGATAACTACATGAGCTGCTTTGCGGCGCAGGATGTTTGCCAGCAGCAGGCCCATGGTACCGTTGTTGCGGATGATTTTCTTAACTTCGTCAACGGAAGCGCCATGCTGAGAAGCGATAGCAGCGATTTCAGCATCAACGTCAGCCATGTCAACCTGGATGTTTTCAGCTTTAGCAATAGCGTCCAGTACCAGGTCGGTTTTAACGTTTTCTTCAGCAACAGGACGTTGGTTTTCACGGATTTTAGCCATGTCCATGCCGGTGTACTGCATGTACATCTCCATGGTCATTTTGCGGCTTTCCAGGCTCATTTTCATTTCGTCAACCATTTGGCTGATGCGGTCTTCGATCATGATTTCAGGAACGGTGAATTTAGCGTTAGCTACAGCCAGGTCGATAAGAGCGCGTTCGTAAGCAACTTTAGCGTTTTCTTCAGCACTCTTTTGCATGCGTTCTTTGTAGTTAGCACGCAGTTCGTCTACAGTTTTGAAGTCGCTGTTAGCAGCAACATATTCGTCGGTCAGTTCCGGCAGTTCGCGGCGTTTTACGTCTTGGATGTTTACTTTGAATACAGCTTCTTTGCCAGCCAGTTCTTTAACGAAGTATTCTTCCGGGAAGGTTACTTCAACGTCGGTGGAGTCGCCTTTTTTCAGGCCAACCAGTTGGTCTTCAAAGCCGGGGATGAAGGAGTTGGAGCCAACTTCCAGAGGATAGCCTTTGCCTTCGCCGCCGCTGAACGGTTCGCCGTCAACAGTACCAGCAAAGTCGATGATAGCGAAGTCGCCTTTTTCGATAACAGCGTCATCTTCAGCTGCTACCATTTTAGCATTGCGTTTACGCAGTTCGTTTACAGCGTCTTCAACAGCTTCGTCGGTTACTTCAACAGCTTCTTTCTCTACATGCAGGCCTTTGTATTCGCCCAGTTCCGGTTCCGGTTTCAGGGTTACTTTAATGGTCAGTTCCATATCTTTGCCTTCTTCAAAAGTAGATTCTTCTACTTTCGGGTCAGATACGGGGATCAGTTTTTCCTGGTCCAGAGCATCGCTGTAAGCTTTGTTAGCAACGATTTCGAAAGCTTCTTGTTTTACAGCTTCTTTGCCGTAGTGCATTTCGATGATGTTGCGGGGAGCTTTGCCTTTACGGAAGCCCGGGATGTTCACATTATTAGCAATCTTTGCTACAGCTTTTTTGAAACCGTCGTTAACAACGGCAGCCGGAGCGGTGATTTTCAAAGTTGCTTCATTTTCTACTCTTTCAACAGTTACGTTCATTAATAAAATCCTCCCTTAAATTGTGGGTAAAAATAGTATATCGGATTAAAGTGTCAGCCTTCCCTATCAAGGCAGATTTATGCTGACATAAATCGCTCATAATATCATATCACAACCAGGCTTGCTTGACAATACTAAAAAGCCCTACAGACAAAGTCTGTAGGGCAAAATTTCAGTTGGAGCGGAAAACGAGATTCGAACTCGCGACCCCCTCCTTGGCAAGGAGGTGCT
>ERZ791801.306-NODE-306-length-56411-cov-11.202853_pt1 | contig 56411 bp, 55 predicted proteins | sample MGYA00510309_ERZ791801 | MGnify/ENA primary metagenome ERZ791801 (study PRJEB30046, sample SAMN00791979) | human gut metagenome | study: EMG produced TPA metagenomics assembly of the A metagenome-wide association study of gut microbiota in type 2...
TCTGCGACAGAGCGCGAGCGTGCCGCGTTTCTTATACCCTGCCAAGGGCTACGGGATTATTTCGCTAACTCTCAAGTTAGTTTGGTGTAAAAACTCTAAAAACAATGAATTCCGTACAAAAAAATTCCCAAATCCGGAATTTTTGTACGGAATTTCTTCATTTTGCACGCTCAGCGAAAATAACAGCTTTTTACATGGCAAAATCTCCTGTTTTTGTATTTTTTTTAGAAAAAATAGCGTTTTTAATACAAACAGAACTCCCCGCGTAACTCTCAATTAACTACGCTTGGCAGCATGTTCCAAATAGAGAAAAAAAGCCACATTCAGAACAATGCCCACTGCAGTAGAGATGGGGGCTGCGAGGCCGATATTGGTGAGACTTGCGTCCGGTTGGATACTCATATAGTAAGCGAAAGGAAGTCGGACGAGAAGTGTCTGGATCAGTCCCTGAAGCATGACCCACACGGTCTTGCCATTACCGTTAAAATATCCCATCATGCTGAACAGCACAGCAGTCAATAGTGTCTCCGGTGCGAAACCTTTCAGATACTCATACCCTCTCTGCACCACTGCCGCATCCGCGGAGAAGATACCTGCCAGCAGATCCCCCCGGAAGAACACCAGTGAAAAGGCAAAGCATCCCACCAAAAGTCCGATGCCGATACCGGTGAACATGGTCTTCTTCGCCCGCTTCTGTTCTCCGGCACCTACATTCTGTGACACGAAAGAAGAAGTGGACTGCATCAGTGCACTGGGGATCAGCATGGCAAAGTTAACGATTTTGCATGCCACGCCGTAGCCGGAGGAAGCTTCAAGTCCCAGGCGGTTGACAAAGGCACACAGTGCCAGGAAAGAGCCTTGCGTCAGACACTCCTGCAAAGCTAACGGCAGACCAATCTGCAGGAATTTACCGCACTGGGGATTCCAACGGAAATCGTATCCGGTAATGGTAAAGGGCAGTCCCTTTTTCACAAGGCGTACAATTGCAAACACTACGCTCAATGCCTGTGCAAAAACAGTAGCCAGCGCTGCTCCCATGGCATCCATGCCCAGTCCTGCCACCAGCACCAGATCACCCACGACATTGACAATGCATGCCACGAAGACAAACAGCAGCGGTGAATTGCTGTCACCAAGTCCTCGAAAGATCGCGGACAATACATTATATGCCACGATAAAAAAGATTCCGGCACCACAGATCCGGATGTAAGCTGCGGTCAGCTCTACCGCCTCTTCCGGCGCCTGCATGAGAACCGCAATAGGACGGGCAAAGCCCACCATAATTACAAACAGCACCAGTGAAATCACTGCAAATACAACGGTTCCGCCGCCGATGATACTGCCGATCTGCTCCTCCTTCTTCTCTCCCAGATACCGTGCGATCAGCACAGTAATACCCATTGCCAGCTGAGTCACCACGAAAGTTACCAGATTCAGCACTTGACTACCGGTAGAGACTCCGGACAATCCCGAGGTGGAGCCGAACCGTCCCACTACCAGCAGGTCTACCGCACCGTAGGCCGCCTGTAAGATCAGTGCTCCCAAAATGGGAACCATGAAGCGAAGCAACTTTTTCAAAATGCTTCCTTGTGTAAAATCCATCATGTCATTTTCTTTATTTTTCAAACTTCTCTCTCCTCTCGCACATCACCTGATAAAAGGTCTCTATGGTCTGTATCATCACTTTCGCATCTGCTTCGGAAATGCTCTCCAGATACGGTGCCAGACCGGCAAAATAATTCTCATTATATTTTTCCGACAGTTTTCGTCCCTCTTCTGTCAGAGAAATATAGGTGATCCTGCCGTCTTCCGCCGCATTGGCTTTCCGCAGATACCCCTTTTCTTCCATTTCTTTTACTGTCCGTGTCACGCCGGGACGGGGGATATTCAGATAGTCGCTGATATCTGAAATCTTCACAGTGATACCCTGTCGCTCCAGAATCTGGATCACATCCAGAAAATGAATATAAGAGGGTGTCACGCCTGAGGGCAGCGCCGGAAGCATCTCCCGGATTCTTTTTGCCTGATAACAGGCATCCAACATTCGTTTTATGGTCTGAACCGTCATTCTTTTTCCTCTCTGATATCTTTTTTCCATTCTTTAATTGCCTTTATAGTTACCACTAGTAATTATCTTTGGTAATTATATGTAAACATTTCAGATTTGTCAATGAGATATTTCATAAACACAAAAACAGCAGACTCTTTTGGAGAATCTGCTGTTTTCCTTTCTCTTCATTCAGATCATGAAGTTTCCACCTGGATGATTGTTTACGCATCCGATCTGGCATAGGCATTTTTCATCTGTCCGCTAAGTTCGTACAGTACCTTGTCCAGCGTGTCGGCTGCTGCCTCCCGCAGCATTTGGGCCGTCTTTTCGTTGGCTTCTTCCTGCAATTTCTTACGTTTGTCCTCTTCGTTCTCCTGCGCCAGCAATGCATCGTAGCGATTCAGGATCACATGGCTCTTCGCCGCCACATTTTCCTGATAGCGCTCAATGTGGAACACGGATTTGTTGTAAGAAGCATCTGCCATGGCTGCGATCATACGGCTCATCCAGTAGAAGTTCTCCGTGGAGACTTTTCCGGTGGTCGCTGACAGGTACTCAGGTGTCCTGTCGATGCCGGTATAAAAAGGTGCCAGTACATTAAAGGCATTAGAGGCCAGCGCCAGCCACTGAACCGGCTCTCCCTCCGGACGCATCTGGATCAGGGTCATGACGTCATTGCGGTTGATGCCGATGGAACGATAGGCTCCCCGCATGGACTTATCTCCATAAGCCGCATAAGGATCGTAGGGCGTTCCCTGATAATGGGAAGACAGCACATATTTCACATCTTCCACCGTGATCTTCTTCTCCGGCACCATGCACCAGGGCAGATCATCGGAAAACGGTGTGTACTCTGCATTCGGGCCATCCCAGACCTTTGTACGGGGATTCAGGGTCCGCAGCATATACCAGGCTCTTGCGGTATTGTATACATGATCGGAATCGTCATGGCTTCCAAAGGCATCTCTGGCGGAAAAACTGCCGTCCTGTGACAGATCCAGGTGGTTCTTTTCAATAAATTCTTTCAGATCCGCGGAACACATATGCTCCTTTTGCTCCGTCAGCGCATCTTCCAGATCAAAGGCATCGATTCCGAACTGGTTCGGCATCACCACATAAGCGTCGTCCGGCACTCTCCGGGCAATCCAGTGATGGCCGCCGATGGTCTCCAGCCACCAGATCTCGTTTTTATCGGAAAAAGCAATCCCGTTCATCTCGTAGGTACCGTATTTCTCCAACAGGCTTCCCAGACGTGTGACACCCTCTCTGGCACTGTGAATGTAAGGAAGCACCAGAGACACAATGTCCTCCTCGCCGATGCCGCCGGAGATCTCTTCCACACCATCCTTCGCCGGAACATATTCCACCAGTGGATCCGCTCCCAGAACTCTGGCATTGGAAGTGATGGTCTCTGTGGCCGTCATGCCCACACCTGCCGCATTGATACCGTGCGCCGCCCAGATACCCTCTCCGTCCAGTGCATTGGGAACTGCGGTATAACGCATGGGATCCTCCGGCAGATCGATCTCCACATGGGAAAGCACGGATTTGTATTTTTTCGGCTGTTCTTCCGGATGCACCACAACGAATTTCTTCGGTGTGAACTGCCCCGAAGGAGAATCGTCATTCCGGGCGATCATGGTGGAACCGTCATAAGATGCCTTTTTTCCTACTAATATGGTTGTACATGGCATAATCATTACCTCCTGATACTGTGTTTCAAAATTTTCTTCTCCGGCACCGGAAATCTGTGTTCCAGTCCTGGCACTTATGCCAGCTTCTGTCCGTTAATGACTACATTTTGAATTGTCTCCGGCCTGCCCTGTAAAGGCTCGATCTTTGTGAACTGTCTGCAGCCGGTGACTTCAATATTCTCCATCTGCAGATTTCTGAAATACGGGATGTCGTCCTCATTTTCCATGGCAATGGTCTCTTCCCGGTTCAGGGAATTGAGCACATAGGACATGGTCAGGATCACTGCCTCGCCCTTGATCTCGCTCATATGGATATTGCGGAGAGTGATATTTTCCACCACGCCGCCGCGGCCCAGCGCACTCTTCATGCGGACACCCACATCGGTTCCCACGAAAGTACAGTTCTCCACCAGAATATCCTTTACTCCGCGGGACATCTCACTGCCGATGACGAAGCCGCCATGGCCTTCGTTCACCAGACAGTCATGGATGTAAACATTGCTGCAGGGCCCCTGAATCTTGCGGGCAATGGCATTTTTGCCGGACTTCATGCAGATGGCATCATCTCCGGTCTCAAAAACACTGTGATGAATATGCACATTAGTGCAGGACTCCACATCAATGCCGTCACCGTTCTGGGCATAATAAGGATTGCGGACCTGTATATGCTCCACCGTAAGGTTCTCGCAGAAATAGGGGTGGATATTCCATGCCGGAGAGTTCATGAACGTTACGCCTTGCAGAAGCACATTTTTGCAATGGCGCAGACTGATCATCACCGGGCGGTAAAAATCGTAATAGGGTGCCGCGGCGGCCAGTGCTTCCTCGGTGCTTCCCTGAATGTTGTGGTGATTTCCTTTTAAAATCGACTCTGTGGGCATCCAGATCGCTGTTTCTTTCGTCTCTAACACATAAGGACTGATGGTAAACAACGCATCCCACTGCTTTTCCGTCATCTTAAACTTCTTGATCGGACGCCATTTATCACCGCTGCCGTCAATGATGCCTTCTCCGGTAATGGCGATGTTTTCTGCATTTTCCGCGGTAACGGGAGATACGGTGCGAATGCAGTCCTGACCTTCATAGCTGGTGATCCGCAGCGGATAGTCCTCTTTGGACTTGATGAATTTTAACATAGCCTGACTGTCCAGATGAAGATTGACACCGCTTAACAGCCGGAGCGGAGCCACCGCCCAGATGCCTGCGGGAACTCTTACCGTACCGCCCCCCTGCTCCGACACTTCGCAGATCGCGCGGTTAATGGCCTCCGCATTGTGTCTGCCGGTCTCGATCTGCAAATCGCCGCTCTTCGCGCCGTATTCTGCTATGGACACCTCCCGGCCCGGGAACTGGGGAAGTTCTACTTTATAATTCTGATTATACATGGTTATTGTTTTCTCCTTTGAATATTTTCATGGATACTTTCACATTTTCTATGTTTCTGATTCTAGCGTGTTCCGTTTCGGACTTCCACCCGGTTTTTGCGTTTTTCCGAAGGGTTCTACTGCTTATTTGTGCCCTTCCGCACAGATCCAGTCCTCGCCGTCTTTTAAGTGAATCCGTACCTCTTCAAATCCTGCATTTTCCAGCAGTTCCCGGAATTCTTCCGGTGTGGGATTAAACAGATGGAATCTTTGAATGTTTTCCCGCACCTGTTCCGGCAGATCCTCCTTCTGGTAAATGTCGGCCACCAGTAAAAAGGTTCCCTGCTCCTTCAATACCCGGTAGACTTCTTTCAGATTCTCTGCGGGATCCGGCCAGAAATAAAAGCTTTCCACCGTAATGATCTTGTCAAAAGCATTGTACGCAAAGGGCAGTTTTTCCACTGAGGCTTCCACGAGATCCATTTTTCCCTGCTGCAGTGCTTCTGCATTGGTTTTCCCGGAAAGCTCCAGTGAAGTGGCGGAATAATCCACTCCGGTCAGATGTCCGTCACGCACCTCTTCACTCATGCGTTTCAGAGTTGCTCCTCCACCGCAGCCGATGTCCAGAATCCGGTCATTCTCCCGGATCTTCCAGTGTTCCAGCGCCCAGCCGGTCACTGCGTAGTGGCTTTCGTTCATGCGGCGCAGCATCTTCTCCCCATCCTCCCCGACCGGTTTCCCGGGGTTGCCGGAGATGGTGATCTCCTGCTGGGTGCGTTCGTTGGTGGTTAGGTTTATGGTATTATTTTCTGTTTTTTCTGTCATGATCTTTATTCCTTCTTCCAGCCGCTTTCTTTTTGGATCTTTGCGGTTTTCTTTGCAATTTTTACTATCTCTATTATAATAGTAACTGTTTATAATCATGTAAAGGACAATCCCGTTATTGAGAATATCTCTGAATAAGGGATTTGGCAAAACACCCGATACAAAGTACAATCTGCGAAAGCATACGCCGGAAATGCAGTGGAACGCTTGCAGGTTACGGAAAGGCATACATTTTTTATGAAATATTATCTTGCCCCCATGGAGGGATTGACCACTTATAATTTCCGCACTAACTGGAACCGCTGTTACGGCGGCATGGACAAATATTTTACCCCTTTTATCTCCAATCGGCACATGAACAGCAGAGAACGCAACGATGTGCTTCCAGAACATAATGTGGGCATGTACACTGTAGCGCAGATCCTGACCAATAAGGCGGAGGAATTTCTGTCGCTGGCAGAGCAGCTGGCCGGATATGGCTACCACGAGGTCAATCTGAATCTGGGCTGTCCTTCCGGGACGGTGGTGGCAAGAAACCGTGGTGCCGGCTTCTTAGGCACGCCCCGGGAACTGGAGGATTTTCTGGACGAGGTCTTCGAAAAATGTCCACTGGAAATCTCCATCAAGACCCGCATCGGCATGGACTACATGGATGAATGGGCTCCACTGCTTAAAATATATCAAAAATTCCCCATGAAGGAACTGATCATTCACCCCAGACTGCAAAAGGAAGGTTACAAGGGGACACCCCATCTGGAAGCTTTCGCAGAGGCGGTGGAAGCCCTGCAATGTCCGCTGTGCTATAACGGGGATATTACCTCTCCGGAGTCGCTAACGCAGATTCTTACGAAGCTTCCCAGTATCGATACGGTCATGATCGGCCGGGGAATTTTGCAGAATCCGGGATTATTGCAGGAATTGAAGGCTGCCTCCACGGAGAGTGTTGCGCTGCCGTCTTGTGAAGAGCGGCTGGCTGTCCTGAAGGAATTCCACACTTCCCTCCTGACCGGTTATCAGGAGATCATGTCCGGCGATACCAATACGCTCTATAAGATGAAGGATCTCTGGACTTTCTTAAGCCACAGCTTCGAATCTCCGGACAAATACGTAAAAAAGATCCGCAAAACCACAGATGCCAGCGACTATAAGCTGGCCGTCAATGCGTTATTCCGGGAGTGCGCATTGAAGTCGGAGAATTCTTGATCCTGACATCATCCCATACCTTTATTCCCCGGTGTCGAACTGTTCTCCTTCGTTGGCGTCTTCCATGACGACCTCCGGCTCCGGGATACCTGCATTTTCCACATAGCTGAAATGAATGACCGCCTGTGGCCAGTTGAAGCTGATCCGGGCGGTCTTCTGCCGCTCCTCGCCTGCCTTGCGGATCAGTTCCAACAGTTCCTGCAAGACTTCTCTGGTCAGATAGCCTCCCCGCCACTGGAACGTCATGGCCCGGCCCTTTTTCGCCATCTGCTGTGCTCTTTTATATACTTCTTCCGTTTTCGTAAAGGAAAGTTTTTTCTCCTTGTAATAAAAATGATCGTTGTCCGGACAGCCGGGTGCCGGGGCGATCAACGGTTCATGATCCCGGAACACTGCTTTATCTCCCAGATTGAAATAGTCGTAGCGGATCTCTCCGGGTGCTTCCGCATTGCCCTGATGTTTTCCCAATGTATTGTCAAATGTGGCATCCAGATGATAATACTGCCCGCCGATCCGCACAATATTCCAGGTGTGACGGTACTTGATCCCTTTCTCCGGATTGTTGCCGCAGATAGCGATTACACACCACACACCCAGCGCATCACAAAGCACCTTCACCGATTTGGCAATGCCCTCGCAGACACCCACGCCCTGTCCCAGCGGTCCGATAATCTCATGGGAATAGGGCTTTTTCAACTTATCGTAGGTGATATTTTCGCAGATAAAGTCGTGAATGTACTTCTCTTTTTCCCACTCTGTGAACTTTGCGGCAGGTCTTGCCAGCTTTTCCACCCGGGACTGCATGGCTTTCTGATGTTCTCTGATCTTATTTTTCTCAAACAGATACTCCGGCACGAAGATGATATTGGGGGAGTCCTGATAATATCTATACCGATAACTCACCACCCAGAAGATCTCCGGATGATCCAGCCGCAGTCGGAAAAATACGTCATACAATTCTTCCGCCGGGATCCGCGGCAGCTGAATCTCGTCTGCCAGCGCCAGCACTCCCTGCTGCATAGCGTGATAGGCGGCCTGCTGGGGCTTGTTCATTTTCTGATAGTAATATGGTTCCATGGTAGTTTCCTATTCTATTGTTTTCATCTGTCTTATTTTTACATTTTAACAGAAGGTTTTTCTTTTGGGTGGATGTTTTTGATATTTTTCGTTGAATGAATTTTAAAAATCTGATTTGGGTATAGAAACCATAAGTTAGTCATGCAATGGTATACTGAATAGGTATCCTCCTGCAGAAGGAGGTCCTATGCCGAAAGAAGAAAGGAAAAAGGGGACACATTTAACTTGGGATGACAGGCATGAAATTCAGAAGGGACTGAAAGAACATCGTACCTTTAAAGAGATTGCATACATTATAGGCTGTTCACCTGATACGGTTTCCAAGGAAATACGCAGGCATCGCTATCATAAGTTGCGAAGTAGGGATGGTATACTTCATGCAAGTCCAAACCGGTGTAAATACCGAAACAGCTGCAGGCGTTGGGATGTGTGTAAAAAGAAGAAGGGACATAAGTGCAGAATTCCATGCCGGGAGTGTATCAGCTGCAATAAGCTGTGTCCTGACTTTGTGGATGCACCATGCCCAATAGAACACAAGGCGCCTTATGTGTGCAATAACTGCCCCAAGTCCATCAGCTGTCTGTTTGATAAGTACCTGTATAACGCTGATTATGCCCATAAGGAGTACTGTGAAACGCTTAGGAAATCCAGACAGGGAATAGACATGACCAGAGATGAACTGGCAGCATTGGACAGTCTTGTGAGCCCGCTGATCAGGAAAGGATAGCCCCTGGCACATATCCTGGCGCATCATGCAGAAGAGATTCCCTGTGGGGAACGAACGCTTTATAAGTATATCAGTGCCGGCTATCTGACCGCAAGAAATCTGGATATGCGGAGAACGGTAAGATATCGAAAAAGAGTGAGAAGCGTTCCAACTCCAAAAATCAGCTATCGTAAAAAAGAAGGACATCATTATTCAGACTATCTTGACTTTATTGCGAAAAACGAAGGCATACGAGTGGTACAGATGGACACAGTGGAAGGAAATAAAGGCGGGAAATTACTTCATACGCTGTTATGGCCGGAAAACAATCTGATGCTGGCATTTCTGATTGAAACCAAAGAAATGAAGAATACCGTAGCTACTTTTGACTGGTTGGAAGAGACGTTGGGAAGTGAAATGTTTCGGGAACTGTTTCCTGTAATACTGACAGATAATGGATGTGAGTTTGCAGATCCGGAGTTGTTTGAAAAAGGACATGACGGAAAGAAGCGTACCAGAGTGTTTTATTGTGAATCGAGACATTCTGAGCAAAAGGGAGAACTGGAAAAGAATCATGAGTACATAAGATATGTACTGCCAAAGGGAAGTTCGTTTGATGGATTGAACCAGGAGCAGGTGTTACGTATGGTAAATCACATCAATAATACAACAAGGCCTAAACTTCATGGTTCGACACCCATGAAGAAGGCCCTGAAGTCATTTGACAAAAATGCAATGGAAAAGCTTGGACTGGAGATCATCCCACCCGATGAAATCTGTCTGAAGCCTGAACTATTGAAATAAATAAAACAGGCAGGAGGATACAGAAAAGAATAAACAGTTGATGGCAACCAGAAGTTACTCGTGCAAAAGACTTTTGGAGGCTTCCTTTAGTGTACCCTAAAATCCATTCATTTTTAATTATTATAGGTCAGAAAGGGATGAAAAACAACCTGAAAATGGAGAGAAACAGGGCAAAGCAGAAGTTAGTCGTGCAATTCTTTTTCTGAAGCATGGCAGTAGAAGTTACTAATGCAATCAACTTTTTGATATTTTTTTGATATTTTTTGAAACTTTTGCAGCAGATGCATAGTCTAACCATCAGAGACCTGTAAGATATGGTTTTATTTAAGAGAGGAGTTTTACTTATGAAAAACAAAATGATCTGTACACTTTTAACTACTGTGATGGTATTGTCTTTTGCTGCCTGTGGCAGTCAGGGAAATGGAGCAGCTTCGGCGGAAAGTACGGTGACTTCCGAAATCGGTGCGGAGGCTTCTACTGCTGAAAGTTCTGCTGCTGAAGCTAGTGCTGAGACAACTACAGAAGCTTCTGCTGATGCGACCAACGGTACTTCTTACGAGGATAACTTTGCAGTTTCCACAGAGGATGCTGCCGCTTTCGCTAAAAAGATCCAGGATGCCGTAGCCGCTGAAGACCTGGATGCACTCGCTGATCTGGTCAATTATCCGGTCTATGTTGCTCTGGGCGATGGCAGTGTGATCGAAACCAGGGAAGACCTGATTGCCTTAGGTGCAGACAAAATCTTCACCCCTGAATTGAAAGACTCTATGGCTAATGCTGATCTGTCCGAATTAAGCCCCAGCATGGCAGGCTTCACCCTCTACAGCACCGGTGACGGCCCCAACATCACCTTCAATGTCCAGAACGGAGTACTCGGCATCAGCGGTATCAATTACTAATTTCCGCTTTGAACCATTAAGGGGAGCCTTTCATCAGGCTCCCCTTACTCGTGTCGAAATAACCGTTGTCAACGGTACCATAGTGATATCTATGTTCCCGTCTGTCTTCCTCGTGATCAGCGTAGCTCCACGCTGGATATATTGCTTCGCAATGCCGGAATATCCCAGATAATCAATGGACATTCCGTAGGTCATGCGGATGCCCTGATATATCAGGGATAATGTATTCAGGTGATCGTGTCCACAGAAGATCCATTTCAGCCAGCCGTTATCCACCGCTTTTTCGAAAAAATGTGGCGGTTGATTCGATATTCCGAAGTACTCGTCCTTTTCTCCGATACTGCCGTGTTCATAAATCACGCTGTGATCGCCCAATTTCATTTTCTCATAAGCTTCCTTAAATTCTGCGGGCGGCATGTGGAAAAATGCCATGGCAGGCACTTTTCTCTCGTTCAGTTTTTCCATGCACCAGTCCGTCTGATCCTCATGGATCCGGTCGAAACCACTGAAAAACCAGCCGTCACCATACATGTTGGAATCCAGCAGAATCAGCGGAAGTAACAGTTTTCCCTGATCATCTGTGAGGTCTACTACAAAATTCCCTACGCCGGTAATGGGATTCTGAGGACTGTGCTCATATCTTCCTTTGGTAAAAACGGCATATTTTCCCGTAGTGAAAATCTCCGCCAGCTGTTCCTTATTGCAGGTGGAGCCCATTTCACAGTCATGGTTACCAAAGACCAGAGTATAGGGAATCTGAAAACCATCCAGAAATACTAACAGCTTTTGCGCCTGTTTTCTATTATTCATCGTCCCGCTTTTGGGGAAAAACGGGAACACGGAATCCCCGGTCAGGACGATCAGATCCGGTCCCGTCCGGCGGATCAGCTCCGTCACCGCTTCCAGCGCCAGTCTGTCCTTTTTCCCGGAAAACATGCCGAAACCAAGGTGCAGGTCTGTCAGCTGTAATATTTTATAATCTCTGTCCGTCGGGATGCAAAGGGAAAAAGTCTCTTCGTCACGGATCTGAAAGTTTTTGGAAGTATACATAAGAATCTCTTTTCTTTTTGGGGATTAACTCAACGGGATCAATGCTCCTATTGCAGAAAGTACTGTTGAAATCACCATCAGCACCTGAAAAGGCACCGTGCCGATCACGCCGCAGATAGGACTGCTACCGGCTTTTTTCCTGGACTTTCCATATGTCAGCACCAGCATGATGCTCACCAGTACCACAACGCCACTCATGATCCTGGTCAGAACGATAAAGCTGTTCACGCCAAACACAGCAAACAGAATGCAGGGAACTGTGGCGATCAGCCAGCTGATGCGGTTGCCGCTGCCGATCTGCTCATGAACCACATCGCGGAGGGCGAGAGTATTGCTCCAGAACGTGGTAAGTAAAGCAAACAGGGAAAATACGCCTGCCAGGATCATCGCCCAGGTACCGATACTCTCTCCCAACTGCATGTATGCCAGTTCTTTTTCCAGCGCTCCCTTGGTTCCCAGGAGAACCGTGCCCGTTACGATCAGGACAAACACTGAGGAAAGCACAAAACCGATGAAAATGGAGCGGCGGATCTGTTTCGCGTTGCCATCCAGACCTTTCACCACCTGAATCACCGCCTGATTGGCCGAAGTGGCAAATACCACCATGCTGTACAGCGCCAACAGGTTGTTCCAGTGGAACTCTGCCCGTTGCAATGTATTCAGCGGATGCAGAAAAGTCCCCACCGTCATCACCGCAACGATTCCCATCAGGACGATGACTGCGTATTTCTGCGCGATTCCTACTGCTTTCATGCCGATAAACACCACGACTCCGGCGATCACATAGTACAAAATCTGCGCCGCCACGAAGGGCATCCCGAACCAGTTCACAAATATCTGGGCGCCACCGTTGATATTACCGCTGACACCAATCATGATGGCCAGCCCGTAGACAATAAATACGCCCCAGCTGAAGATCTGTTTCATTTTGCCGTGGAACAGCTCTCCTTCGAAACTTTTTACCAGCTGGACGCCACCGTTGTTATAGGACAACTCGGCAATGATCAGGTGCAGAATCACGTTCGCACAATATGCAATCAATACCATCCACACGACATCCAGAATACTGTTCTTCGTGGCAAGATACGGAACGGCAATGATGCCCGTGCCGATGCTGTTGCCGACGATCATGCTGATGGCTTCGAAGGTCGTGAGATGGGCTTCGGATTGGATGGGGTGGGACATAGGGAGGACCTCCTTGGTAAAAATACTGATTTTCTATAGTTATAAAAGTTTAGCGGTAAGTGCTTCCTGCAATACTTTGGAGCAATTGATTCCTCGCTTATCGGCAAGTTTGGACATCCATGCCGGAAGCGAGACATTTTTGCGAACTGCCTTGGTGTCAGTCATGCTACGATATTTTATAGTGTCTGCCTGAATGATCGTAAGAATATCTGTCGGTAAATGAGGAATCTCTGACTGCGGTGTAGGCTCATTCGGAGTAATTTCCTCATCTTCCAGACCAACAAGACAAAGATTCAATGCATCTGTAATAAGGGCAATCGCCTCTGCCAAAGTCGGTGCTGTAGTAATACACCCGTCCACATCCGGAACCTTTGCATAGAAAGTGCCATCTTTTTCAGTAATAACTGCGGTATATGTGTATTGCATGTCATTTGCCTCCTTCTATATTTGCTTCTTTGAAGATATAGCGCATATCATTTTCATTAAAATCATGACGTTTTACAGGAATTGTCTGCTTGGTATTCGGTTGAAAATACAAATCATGACTTGCTCCATGTCTTTTAAAAATAAAACCGTTCTTTTCCAATTCTTTAATTGTTTTCTTTCGTGGATGCATTCTTTTCTCCTTTTATATTATACACAATTTTGCACAAAATCAATAGTAAAATACACAATTTTACACAAATGATTATGTTTCATTTATTGCATCAAAAATCAAATTGTTACATGGGAAATATAAATCGATTCTTTTAAAACTGACTTTATAAGATATCGTAATTATCAACACACTGTACGATATCAGACATAAGATTGTTTATGAATAATAGCATCTTTTGTTTTCAATGTAAAGCTTTTCCTGTCTGCAAAGAAATTCGTCCCACCACATAGCATGCGATATTAAAAGCGTTTACTTACGGTCAAACAAAAGTACTTCAATCCTTACTCTCGCAAGGAGAGTGTCAAAGACGCAGAAGAGGTTGCCAAGGCTGTGCAGGAAGCCAGAAACATGGCCAAAAAAGAAAAGCCGGCTGAATAGGCTTTAGGGACACAGAAGGGCGGTGGACTTGCCTAAGCCGCCCAAACTGTAAATATAGTATACATCAAATGGGAGAGAAAAAAAGAGAAACGGATCAAATCAAAACAGCAGTAGGGCGGTCAAAAACATAAATCAAAAGATAAATAAGATAATAAAAAATAGAATAGTTCACATAAAATAGGATCTACATTTCCCTCCCAATTGAGGTAAAATTGTAGCATGGTTTCAACCCTCACTCCCACGAGGGGAGCGACAAGATAAACTAAAATATCGGAAAAATTGTGTAACATTTCAATCCACGCTCCCACGAGGGGAGCGACTCTACTGCCATTACTGCACGCACTTCCTGCGGAATATTTCAATCCACGCTCCCACGAGGGGAGCGACCGCTTTTTCGTCAATTAACTCAAAATGATTGTAGATTTCAATCCACGCTCCCACGAGGGGAGCGACGATCGATGGAATCACGCAGTGGGCGGATAACATGATTTCAATCCACGCTCCCACGAGGGGAGCGACAATTCTGTTAGTGCTTTCAAATTTGCTTTCAAGTATTTCAATCCACGCTCCCACGAGGGGAGCGACGATGTTGATACTGCAGTGAAACGTAGATTTACAATTTCAATCCACGCTCCCACGAGGGGAGCGACACCGAAGCCTTGAACAAAAACACGTTAGCATTGCAATTTCAATCCACGCTCCCACGAGGGGAGCGACAACAAATAGAGCATTGTTAGCAAAGGGAGATACAATTTCAATCCACGCTCCCACGAGGGGAGCGACCGTAGTCGTTCCCATCAGCATCCTTGCACATATGATTTCAATCCACGCTCCCACGAGGGGAGCGACGTTATTCCGGTAACATTCAGATTCCCACTGGTGATTTCAATCCACGCTCCCACGAGGGGAGCGACTAATTTTTCCTCAATACATTTCTTGCACTGGTAAATTTCAATCCACGCTCCCACGAGGGGAGCGACACGCATTACCATTATACTGTAAGTCTGGAGGTGTATTTCAATCCACGCTCCCACGAGGGGAGCGACATAAGAATGGGAAAGAAAAAAACGCAATTTGATATTTCAATCCACGCTCCCACGAGGGGAGCGACGGTAAGTGAGATTGCGTCATCATTTGCACAGACGATTTCAATCCACGCTCCCACGAGGGGAGCGACCGTAGACGCAATGTATACTGGTGCCAATTATGATATTTCAATCCACGCTCCCACGAGGGGAGCGACACAAGATGCTTATATTACGGGCTCGATACCTAATATTTCAATCCACGCTCCCACGAGGGGAGCGACGTGTAAAAATGGTATTATCACGACAGGAATTTTTTATTTCAATCCACGCTCCCACGAGGGGAGCGACAAGCCTGTTCCACCCGAAATTGGCGCACCTAACGAATTTCAATCCACGCTCCCACGAGGGGAGCGACACCAGTTAATATAACCAAGATAAGGCAGTTTGCTATTTCAATCCACGCTCCCACGAGGGGAGCGACAATATCGACACGTTTTATTATAGTGTTAAGTTCCGATTTCAATCCACGCTCCCACGAGGGGAGCGACCAGCAGGATCTTTAAAATTTCTCTTGCAGCAGAATTTCAATCCACGCTCCCACGAGGGGAGCGACGTTACCTAAGAGCAGACACCGTTAAAAAGGGAAGAATTTCAATCCACGCTCCCACGAGGGGAGCGACCAAGCACTTTTTCAAAAAATAAGGACATTCCGAAATTTCAATCCACGCTCCCACGAGGGGAGCGACAAACAAAAACGTTTGCAACCAGTCAACATCAATAATTTCAATCCACGCTCCCACGAGGGGAGCGACCGCTAGCGTTAGCGGTTTTTGGTGATACTGTGACAATTTCAATCCACGCTCCCACGAGGGGAGCGACTTCAATAACGACGACGTAGATATAATTATCATTATTTCAATCCACGCTCCCACGAGGGGAGCGACTGCCTGCTTCGTCCTTCATGTCGTACTGGTTAGCATTTCAATCCACGCTCCCACGAGGGGAGCGACAAACAATGCGGTTAGTCCGATAATAATTTACTTATTTCAATCCACGCTCCCACGAGGGGAGCGACAAACGACAGCCAACACATCTAACTCCATACGATAATTTCAATCCACGCTCCCACGAGGGGAGCGACGGTCACTACTGAATGAGCTGCCTGAAGCTTAGACATTTCAATCCACGCTCCCACGAGGGGAGCGACATCCCTTACTCTTGATCACACTGCACATCTCATTATTTCAATCCACGCTCCCACGAGGGGAGCGACAAAGGAAAGTACGGAGAAACCATAGACGCAGTAGAATTTCAATCCACGCTCCCACGAGGGGAGCGACATATTTACCTCCATATTTTTGACATTTATTTTGTATTTCAATCCACGCTCCCACGAGGGGAGCGACTGTTTCTTTGTTTGCCATGTTTTATCCTCCATTTTATTTCAATCCACGCTCCCACGAGGGGAGCGACCTCAGACTGATCGGGAAGGGCATGGAGGACGATGATTTCAATCCACGCTCCCACGAGGGGAGCGACTGAGCCTGAGCGTGCGAGAGTCTCCCCATTTCGCAATTTCAATCCACGCTCCCACGAGGGGAGCGACCATCTTCCACTGCGAGGATGATTCCTGCATAGCTTATTTCAATCCACGCTCCCACGAGGGGAGCGACCCTGTCAGGTTGTCTATAAAGGTGTATCCTGATGTATTTCAATCCACGCTCCCACGAGGGGAGCGACGAGCCTGAGCGTGCGAGAGTCTCCCCATTTCGCAATTTCAATCCACGCTCCCACGAGGGGAGCGACGCTGAAGATGATATGTGTTGGCTCCAAGACCTGAAATTTCAATCCACGCTCCCACGAGGGGAGCGACCGGGATCCGGAGTGTCCGCTTACATCTAATACGGTATTTCAATCCACGCTCCCACGAGGGGAGCGACCTGCTCCACCTCATGGTAAACAGATTCATTTGGAATTTCAATCCACGCTCCCACGAGGGGAGCGACCAAGCATTCTTGAAAAATTCACATATAAATACGATTTCAATCCACGCTCCCACGAGGGGAGCGACTCAATCGTCCATCCGGTTTTGATAAGCCATTTGCATTTCAATCCACGCTCCCACGAGGGGAGCGACTGTACCAAAGTAAAATAAGACATATTGCGATAGATTTCAATCCACGCTCCCACGAGGGGAGCGACAGCAATTTTCGCCAAAAAGTTCTCTTTTCTCTCAGCAAAAATTGTCTAAAATATTTAATCTTAACAACAAATTATTTTAATTAAAAATATCTTTGTATGTTATTTCAATAAATCGCATAATTTATAAGGTGCGAATCCCCTAGGCATTTTATGTATGCTTGGCTTTCGCATCAGTTACAAAATCAGTGTCTGATCCGGGGCGATTCCTCTGTCTACCCCGATATGTTCAATCTTGGTCTGATATTTATTACCCAGGTAATAGAAGCGAAGGCTGTCTTTTTCTGTATCAATGATATCCTCAAGTGTTGCCTTCAACGCAATGCTCTGTGCATTATCCAAAATGCACTCAAATACGGAATTCTGAACTCTTCTGCCATAGTTGACGCATTGCTTTGCCACTTTTCGCAGCCTTGCTTTGCCGGCTGCATTTTCTGTGTTGACATCGTATGTGATCAATACTAACATACCACACCTCACTTCCATAGGAATGCAGGATAGCCGTCCAAATCGCCACGTAGGAATCGTGCCAGCAGCATTGCCTGCACATAAGGAACCATGCCCCATTCCACTTTTTCCTGCAAATAGGGATGCGTTATGGTTTCTTTTTTACGATTCTGCCACTCCGTCAGTATTACCTTTCGTCCATCATCATCCAGAAGAACCGCGCCGTTTTCTTTTTGGGTAAAATTTTTAGCTGTGATCATCCGTTTATTTACCAACGACAGCACAAAGCGATCCGCTAACACGGATCTTAGTTCCTCCATCATATCCAGCGCCAGCGATGCTCTGCCTGGGCGCTCTGTGTGCAGATATCCCACGCAGGGATCTAACCCTACGCACTCCAGTGCAGATGCTTCCATATTTGTCAGTAATGTATACACAAAAGACATCATTGCGTTCATTTTATCGCAGGGCGGTCTTTTATTCCTGCCTTGAAATGTAAAATCTTTTTTCTGCTGCAGAATCAATTCGTCAAACACGCTAAAATAAATACTGGCTGCCTCTCCTTCATATCCCCTGAGTTCGTCCCCGGAGGTGCTGTTCTGAATCAACATCAAAGAATTTTTCAGCATTTCGGATGCCTTTTTTACCCGCTCTGCATCAATCTGCATACTATGATCTCTGACTGCCCGCTCCAGAACCCACCTGGCATTATGTACTTTTCCAAGGATACAATTTTGAGCAATCTCCAATCCCACCTGTTCATCTTTGCTGCTGGCATACTGTTGTTCCCGCAGAATCACGTTACCCCGCACTTTCCCGGTGACCCGTGCCAGGAATTTTCCCTGGGGAGTCATGTAACACAGAGAAATATTTCGTTCTGCACAGGCACCCATAAGTGCCGGGCTGGTTCCCCGATATCCGAATGATACAATTCCCTCAAGATTATGCAGCGGAACTCTGCCCAATTCTTTCTTGTCATCATAAATTACAATATTTTCACCATCCAGAGCAAGATAACTGTTTTCGGAAGTAACATATAACGTATTCAGCAATTTTTTCATACGTTTTCCTCCATAAGCGCCTGTTCCATATAGTTTTTCACAGAACCGGTTTTCCCGAGTCTTGGCATGCAGAGCTCCTTTAAGGAGCAGGATGTGCATCCTTTTCCCGTCTTTACTTTCGGCGTATATCGCCGTTCGTAATATTGATGCATTTCCTGAAACATTTCCTTCACTTCACTGCGAAGTTCTTCCGTGATCTCCACGATTTTCCTCCGTTTTGTCTCTCCGTAAAACAGTGCACCTTCCGGAATCTGTGTGGAAAACATTTCTTCCAGGCACATTGCCTGCGCAGCTAATTGTAATTTGTCTTCCTCTGTGATCTTCGGCTTTCCCTTTTTGTATTCGATCGGATATACCGAAAAATTGCCCCTGTGCCCATGCAGACGGATTCCATCCTCACATCTGTGAAATTCCACCACATCACACTCACCCGTGACGCCCATTTCTCTGGACGCCACGGGTAATGCTCTCGCTATGATCGTGTCTCTTCTTTTTTCGGTAAGATATGGATCATGCGCTTTCTTATGCATTAATTCACCGATTACCGTATGTTCATTTTCAGCCCACTGCTGCTCTATATGAATCAATGCCCACTGTCTTTTACAGAATCTGAAGTGTTGGATTCCGGATATCATAAGATAATCATCTTCTGCATATTCCATTAATTCATCCTTCTTACTTCCACGGAATCAGGAATCTGTTCCTCGTGAACGGTAACTGTATAATCCTGATATTTTCTGGGATATTCCACGCCCTCGTTTCTCTTTACTTCTACGGCATCGAACAATTTATAAGCCGGGCAGTCTCCCAGTTCTTTGCTATGCTTGAATACAATCAGTTCCCGCACTGCCATATTGCCTCTCGCTGCAGAGTGGTCTACCTCGAACATGTTAAGAATTGCTTCCCATAGTAATTCCAAATCGTCTTCGGAAAATCCGGTTACTTTCCGCGCCAGATTTGCGGAAATATAGCCTTCTGCCCGGTACAGTCCATAAGGAACGATGGTCTTTCTACCCATTTCCGTATTCTTGTTTTCCGCGTCCTTTTCTGTGGTGATGGCAACTCTGGTGATAGTTACTTCTTGACTGATGATCGGATCGATACTTCTGGCAAATCCAATCTGCACGGGTCCTCTCACCTGACCGCAGTTCAGCGATGCTTTTACAAAAGTAGTCATTACGGCACCAAACGTACGGATATCATAGAAATTCCGGCACATATAATCCTTCAGTTTAATATCTACACCGGGATCATTTTTCTTTAACTTTTTAAGTTCCTCTGTCACCTTTTTATCATCCGTTTCGGTGATTCCCATATCCGCACAGGCTTCTCTGTCACTGCGATTTAAGGGTACATCTTCTTTGATGTAAATCTTATATCCCTGAGCATCCTCTTTTACGGTCTCGACATAATTACGGATCTTACGTTTCAGGCAGACATCCGTTACCAAGCCCAGTCCGCTCTCTGGATCGACTCTTGGCATATTGCCCGCATCAGGATCTCCATTGGGATTACCGTTCTCCACATCAAATAATACTACGAACTCATATCTGTTTTTAATAGCTTCACTCATTTATTTGTCCTCCCCTTTTTTATATTTTTCCTGCTGTTGATGATAGTAGCCAAGTGCAAACTGCCCCTGCTGTTCCAGGGATAAGCGTTTCGGGAAATCGTCAAATTTGCCCATAATTTTCCCAACTTCTTTTTCGTAATAGACTTTCGCTCCGCCTTTATCCCGTTCCAACTTTTTCATATGGCTGTTTTTCAGTTTGAGCAACACCGGGAAAATAACTGCCGGCGTAGCACATGCGGAATTAAAGTAGCGGTCATGAATTGTCGTAGTGATTGTCGGGTTTGCTTCTTTTTGTATGCTTTCCAATACGGAAAACAATCTTCCCAATACATAGGCTATATCATTGCGGTCTTCGTTCAATCCCATGAGATTTTCTCCTTTCATACAATTATAATTTTTGATCAAAAATGCTTTGATGATAGAAGCACGTTTCCAGTTCACGTTACCGCACTCTGCCCGAATGCGGATCAGTGTGTAGGTATACAGACTTGCCGGATATCGTCCGCCCGACAGAATCGCCTGCAATACAAGGGCTGCCATGTTCGGAACCGGTGTCTTATCTTTTGATTTCTGATTCACGGTTTCATTCAGCATGTCACGAATCCCCAGATAATCCTGTTCTTCCCATGCCGGTTTTACAATCTTGAGCCGCTCATAATGGTCTGCTATATTCTGTATGATTTTCCCAAACGAATTTACATAGAAAAAACGGACCGACAATCGTGCTGCATTTGGTGCCAGCGCCAGTATGTAAAAATTCTGTTTCGGATCCATCTCCGCATCTTCTAAGTAAACCCTGGTGCCTTCTTTCAGGCTGTCGAAAATGTCCTTCAGTTTTTTCTGATTATCTTTCGTGGGTTTAAACATATTCAGAAAACACTTCTGATACTGCTCTTTACCGCTTTCTGCCCAGTACACGATCATGGAATCCCCCAGTGAAAAGGTGTAATCCCGCTGGGACAGCAGATAATTCAGTGCCGTGGTATATGCAAATTCCGCATATTTTCCCACCGGCGCATTATAACTCTGTTCCTTTCCATAAGACTCAAATGACGGTGCATTGAATGATACCAGCGCCGCTCCGCTGGACTGTGCCCCGGGTACTCCTTTGATTGCTTTATGGATTCGTGATATCTCGGCTTTTTTACCGGTAACCAGGCAAATGCCGTTACCTTCTCCACCATTCCGCGCCCGATAGTTTTCCCAACAGTCTCGAATCTCCGGATCTTCCTGTGCTTCCTGCCCTTCCACAGAGAAAATAAGATTGCCGCCTTCTGTCAATTCTTCCCAGTTTTCCCGAATCACAGGATGTTCTGATGCTTTCTGCGGATCCCATTTTTCAAAATAGGCTAAAATTGCCCGAGCTGTTTTTCCCTGTGCAGATTGCAGAATCTGTCCATGCTTTTCTTTCGTCGCCTGGAAGCAATCCACTACACGTGAGTTCGTTCCATCTGCGTCAATACCCAGCATATACTTGGAATTGTCGCACAGAAAATTAGCTGCCACACCGGAAGATCTGGTCACCATCTCCGGCACGACGAGATTTGTCGGTACCCAGACTACTTTCTTACCACGCATATCCTCTATTTTTCGGGAAGTAATACCTATGATATCCCCCTCCGAAGACAAATTGATTTCATAGGACACTTTCGCATGGCACCATCCCAACCTGGATACTTTCCCCTGTTCTGCCAGATTTTCATAGTATTTTACCAGTGCCTGTAGTATCATCGCAGCACCTCGCAATCTCTCAGATCCACCACGCCGTGACGCATTATTGCCCGGAAAAACATAGGCTGGATATTTTCCGGATCACTGTAATCCATGTCGTATAACATTAATCCCAAGTCCTTCTCTGCGACCACATCATAAGCGGTATGGATTTCTTCTTCCTCACAGAGTGCGAAATTGGCAGGAAATTCTCTACAGCCAAAGTAAGGCATATGATAGCATTCTCCTCTTCTCAATCGTCTCATAATAATGTCCTTGAACTTTCCAGAATTATCAGAATCCGTTGCTTTGGGTGTGATTTCGAAATGTGCCTCAATAACATACGAAACATTGCATAGCAAAACGGATGCGCGCTGCACAATCTCATCCTTGGTGCATATATACAATGGCTTACCCACGCCATTATACGCATCTAACATTTTACTTTTTGAAATTTTACTGGTTACTTCATTTCGTCGTACACTTGTAAATTGAATAGGGTTTTTGACATAGATTTTGTCGATGATCCACCGCATTCCCGGATGCCAGTAGATGGCTTCCAAAATGCCGCGTGCCGCTGAGGGCGTAATGATATCATAGCTGTAGCGCTCTGTCTTAAGTTCTGGTCTTGTAAATAGTGCATAATCTCCCCATACATTTACTTTTACTCCGACTCCCATTTATTCCACCTTCTTTCCACAATGAAAGCGCTGTCCTGTTTACTGTTCCCTTGTAGTACTATTTTCTGTCTGACAATAATACCCCCCTTGTAAAACACTGTCTTTTTGTAGATATGTTATGACAATATTTTAGATTATCTATATTTATCTGACAAATTTAATATACTATGATTTTCTTTATAAAGCAATAGCGGTACACTTTCCATCGTGTACCGCTACTTCCATTTACCGCAATATTAAGCAAACAATATTCCGCCCAATTCCACTTCCAGTTTCAACCCGGTGTCTTCCTTGTATTGTTCCTCCTGCGTCAGCACGAAGAAATCCTGTGCATCCGGATGTACCTCTTTCAGCATGCCCGCTCTATACATTTCTTCAAACAGCATATCTCTTTTTTCATATTCTCCTTTTTTTCGGACATTTACACAATACTGCCCTGCTCTTCGCATACGGTTCTTCGTCAGTCCCTGCTGTAGAATCTCCTGCAAAAGTGCCTCCGCTTCCGGTTCTCTGTTGATATATACCGTAACTGTATTTTCCTCAATAAGATTAAATTCTCCGGCTACTGTTGCAAATTGATAATTTCCGTCCTTGAACTTGTCCAATATTTTCTTTATGTCCAGGCTTTCGCCCTTGATGCGATATAATCTCCGAAAATATTCTGTGATATTATCCAGTGCAGTAATATCTCTGCCCTCCACCAGCAGATTTTTCGTCGTGTCGATCTGCTGCCGCTGTCCGGATACCCTTTCCTTGTCTTCCCACTGGAAGATGCGGACAATGCTCTCTTCCTTTCCTCTTTTATCATTTCGATTACAACGTCCTGCTGCCTGAATAATGGAATCCACACCGGCTAGTTCCCGATATACCGAAGTAAAATCCAGATCCACTCCGGCTTCCACGAGACTGGTCGAAATGACGATACATTTTTTTCCTTTTTTGTCATCCAAACGTTCTCTAATCTCCGCAAGCACCCGTTTTCTATGCGCCGGATACATAGTGGTAGACAAATGATAAATGCCCTCTCCCTGCAGTTGTTCGTAAAGCCGCTGCGCCCTTTTCCTCGTATTCACGATACACAGTGCATGCCACTCCTGCTGCAATTTTTCCGCCATTTCCTCTTCTGTGACAGTATCAATATTCTGATAGGTAACCCTTTCAAAAAATCGAAATTGCTCGTCTCTCCGTGGGCATAATTCCCGGGCAACATACTTTTCAGGCAGAAACTGCTGTAATGCCGGTTGTGTCGCCGTACACAGCACGATACTCGTGCCATATTGTTGCAACAGTTCCTCTATCATTGCCATGCACGGTTTCAAATAATTCGCAGGAAGCATCTGCGCTTCATCGAATATGATGACACTGTTTACTATATTATGTAATTTCCTGCATTTGGAGGACTTATTGGCATACAGGGATTCAAAAAACTGGACATTTGTGGTAACCACCACCGGTTTATCCCAGTTTTCCGCTGCCAACTGCATGGGTTTGAACTCTTCCAAGCTTTCATAGTCTACATTGCTGTGATTTTCCAACACATTTTCACTACCCAGGATTTCCCTGAACACCTGCGCATTCTGCTCGATAATACTGGTATAGGGAATCACATAAATCACACGGTCCATATGGTTCTCCACCGCATGCTGCAACGCAAATGCCAGAGAAGCCACAGTTTTGCCACCACCGGTGGGTACCGTAAGCTGAAACAATCCTTTGGAGGACTTTCCCATTTCCAGACAGTTCCGGAGAATTTCAGATCGTCTTCCATCAATCGTAGTATCATTCCGATTTATAAGCCATTTTGCTGTGTAATTTTGCAATTTCTCCAAAAGAACATCCATACTCTCTCCGGAATCCCTTTGAACCGTTCCGTTGTTCATAAACTGTTCTGTATCCAGAAAATCGGCATCCACCAGGCAGGAATACAGCATGCGGATAAATACACTCAGCGCAAAGTTTGGATCCTTTTCCGGATTCATGGCAATGGGTGGTGTGGTAATTTGAGGGATTTCTATTTCCTTTTCATACGCACTGTAATCGCACAACCTTTTCTTAAGTCTCCCCAGCAAAGAGGACGGCAATCCCTCTCGTCCCAGATCCGGCAGCCCTGCATGATGCCCTGCTATGCAGTAAGTCAGAAGCCAATAGCAGCCATCTAAATTTTCGCAGACCTTCGCCCCGGCAGTGGAATGATCCACCCGGATATCCAGATTTTCTTTGATCTTCTTTTGAAATTCCGCGGAATATTTTCCAATGTCATGTAACATTCCACAACAATATCCCCAGTCCGCTTTCCTGAATTTTGCAGCAAATTTTTCTGCAAGCTCTGCGGTTCCCTGTAAATGTTCTTTTACTGATTGCTCTCTGTCCCCATCAATGTGTGCAAGGTATTCCATGTTCTTCCCCTCTTTCCTACAATCTTATTCCTTCCGCTCCGGCAGCATCCCCTTGATCTTCACGCCACTCAGATCCACATCCAGCACGATCTTCACCATCCAGAAGAACAACAGCAGCACCAGCATCGGGATCACGCAGGAAGTAATGATCATCACGGCAACCGCCTCGATAAAGTGATTTAGGGAATTCTCCACCTTCTGTACCAGATCTTCGGTAGAAACCGTCACATTTTCCACGACATTTGCCACTGAATCTTTAGCGCCGGAAATGGCATCTTTCGCCCAGTCAAAAATATTTGAGACCGAGTCGGAGTTATTGTTTTCCTTCTCCTGCACGTTACCTGTAACAGTCCCAGGAACTTCTGTTGTTCCGATTCCGGTTGTTTCCGTCGCATTAATGTCATCCACCACACCACTGTTTTCCAGTATGCTCTGTGTGTTCCTGGCATCCTCAATGGTTGCTTCGATTTGGGCCTGATAGGTGTCTCCGATAAGGTCAGAAATCTTTACACTGGCGGGAACCACGAAAGAGATCGCCAAGCCAAACACCGCCAGCTTTGCTGCCAGTTTTCTCACGGTGGCATTTGCAAAGATCAGGTTGAATATCCACAAGCCGCAGGCAATCGGAATCAGGTAGGTAAATGCCACATAGCCGGTAATCGTCACGAGATATTTTTCCAGATAGATAGCGCAGAGGACCACCAGCAGATATCCGCTGACATCTGCCATTTTCTCCGCGATGGGTGTTGCCGTGTCGCCCGGAAGCAAGGTGATCAGTGCAGAAGTCACCGTGGATGCCGCCGTCAGCTCCATGACAGTCTGTTTTTTCTCATCCAGAGAGGCGATGGTCTTCTGATGATTCTCCGGTGCGGAGACGTATTTTCCTACAACTGTTATGGACAAAATAGCAACCAGCAATAATACTGCTGCTGTAATGCATTTCTGTTTGTTAAAGTTCATACTAATTACCTTCTTTCCTTCACGATTTCTATATTATTTCACGCAAATATCCTGCTATTACATTTTTCAGGACGTAATTTAGGCTATACACTACACTTTTCAGGACGTAATCTCGTGCCATCTCACACTTTTCAGGACGTTACTTCAAAAACCTCCGCAACAGCTTCTCTTTTTTCTCATCATATCTTTGGTAGCGTATCGGCAGATCCATCCATGTCTTTTTGTCCACGATACTCCGATAATGGCTGAAGGTCTCGAATCCGGTGCGGCCGTGATACCCACCCATGCCGCTCTCACCTACGCCGCCGAAGGGCATGGCACTGGTGGCGAGATGAATGATGGTGTCGTTGATACAGCCTCCGCCAAAGTGGCAGTGATTCAGGATCCGTCTCTGGGCTTTTTTATCTTCACTGAAAAAATACAGTGCCAGCGGATGAGGATGTTCCTCTACGCAGCGGATCGCCCAATCCACAAAATCTCCCGCGGCAGCATGGGTTCCGGAAACCTCTCCGCTAAAATCATTTTGTACAATGCTTTTCTCTGTATCATACGCATTATAAGTCACCACCGGCAGGATCGGTCCGAAGATCTCTTCTCCCATCACGGCATCCGACCAGTCCACATCCATCATCACCGTAGGCGCAATGCGCAACGTCTTCTCGTCATACTGTCCGCCGCAGACGATTTTTGGGGCATCCATCAAACCCAACAGTCTGTGAAAATGCTTTTCGTTTATGATTTTCCCGTAATCCGGATTCTGCAGGGGATCTGCTCCAAACTGCATCGCGATCTCCTCCCGGATAGCTTCCACTAAGCGGTCGCGGATCCTGACATCACACAACACATAATCCGGTGCCACACAGGTCTGTCCGCAGTTTAGATATTTTCCGAATACGATCCTCCTCGCCGCCAGCGGAAGCTTCGCCGTAGCATCCACGATACAGGGACTTTTCCCGCCCAGCTCCAGCGTCACCGGGGTCAGATATTCCGCAGCGCTTCTAAGCACCTCCCGTCCCACGGTCTTGCCTCCGGTGAAAAATATCATATCAAACCGCTGCTGTAACAATGCCTGATTCTCTGCTCTGCCGCCGGTGATCACCGCCACATATTCCGTTTGGAAGCATTCTTCCAAAATCAGCTTTAACACTGCTGCCGTTGCCGGAGCATAGGCACTGGGCTTTACCACTGCGGTATTCCCTGCGGCAATAGCATCGATCAACGGATCCAGCGTCAATAGCACCGGATAATTCCATGGACTCATGATCAGCACGGTGCCATAGGGTGACGGAGACCGGAAGCTCCTCGCCGCGAACTGCGATAACGGTGTCGGCACTCTCTTTTCCCGCATCAGTCCCCGCAGGTGCTTCTGCATCCAGGTCAGCTCCGACAGAGTCAATCCGATCTCGCACATGTAGCTTTCCATCCGGCTTTTACCAAGATCCTGTTGCAGTGCATCGTTCAATTCTGTTTCATGGCGCTGCAGGGAAGCCTTTAACTTTCCCAGCTGTTCTGCCCGGAATTCCCGGGAAAGCGTGGCTCCCGTAGCAAAATATTCTCTTTGTCTGCGTAATATCGTCCGGATCTCCTGCTCTGTCATAGATGTCTCCTGCTTCTATTCTTTATACTGCCATAACTATTCAGAATCCTATTCACAAAACCACCTCTGAATAATTACATACTACCCAATTTTGAGTCTCGGTGCAACCGCTTCCCTGCTCATCCTATACACAAAAACGGCAGAGTTCTCACCCCACCGTCGTTTGTCTCTTCCTATCTTGATCTCATTTCTCCTATTTCCATGCAAAATTTACCATTCCGTACACATAGATGAACAGTACTGCCGCCGGCACAAAATATTTGAACACCGGCTTCATCCACGGCTGCACCTTTAAGCCTTTGCCGGCATTTGCTTCCTCCAGGAATTTGTCCCAGCCCCAGCCGACCTTATAACAGCAAAATACTGCCAGCAGGATCGAACCTATGGGCATGATATTGTTGGACACCAGGAAATCCCAGAAGTCCAGCCAGGTCGTTCCCGCCGCAAAGGGCTGAAAATGGATCACGCTGAAGCCCAACGCCGTTGTCAATGCCAACAGAAACGTTCCCACACCGCAGACGATACATCCTACCGGTCTCGACCATCCGGTCAGTTCCCGGACCATGGCCAGAATATTTTCACATACACCTAACACTGTGGACATGGCTGCGAATACCATGAACAGGAAAAATAAGGTTCCCCACCATCTGCCGCCTGCCATGTTGTTAAATACTGTCGCCATAGTATCGAACAGAAGGCTGGGACCCGCCGTCACTTCCACATCATAAGTAAAGCATGCCGGAAATATAATGATACCGGCAATCACTGCCACCAGTGTATCCAGGATAATAATATGGATAGACTCCCCCATGAGAGAACGGTCCTTGCCGATATAGCTTCCGAAGATCGCCATACCGCCCATTCCCACGGACAAGGTGAAAAATGCCTGATTCATGGCACCCACCACCACGGAACCGGTGATTTTAGAGAAATGCGGGATCAGATAGAAGCTTAAGCCCTCTCCTGCTCCCGGAAGTGTAAAGCTGTGCACCGCCAGCACCAGCATCAGCACGATCAATGCTGACATCATATATTTGGTAATACGTTCCAGACCACCCTGCAGATGGAAGCTTAAAATGACAAAAGCGATCAGCAGGGTGAAGAGCAGATATGTCACATTCACCGAGGGTGTCGTGATCATTTTTTCAAAACCAAAATCCTGATTCTGCCCTGTCAGAAATTTTACAAAATAATAGAGGATCCATCCGGACACCACCGCATAAAAAGCGATCAGCGCAATGTTTCCGATGAGACAGACGATGCCCCACAGATTCCATTTTCCCCTGCCGCCGGATAATTTCCGGTACATATAAAGCGGACTCGTCTGCGCTGCACGTCCCACGGAAAACTCCATGATCATAGCAGGCAGGCCTAGCACGATCAGGCAGATCACATAGATCAGCATAAAGCTGCCTCCACCATTCTGTCCACACATCCAGGGGAACTTCCACACATTTCCGCAGCCAATGGCACACCCTGCCGACAGCATGATAAATCCCAAACGGCTTCCCAGTCTTTCTCTTTTTTCCATACCTCTGATCCTTCCCAATACTTTCTTATTTTAAACGCCGGATACGACATATATTTTTGCTATTTTCCCATATTTTCGCCATCTTTTCACATTGACAGCCCTGTTTTCTCATTATATAATTTTCTTAAATATTTGAAAAACAAATTATTTTCATTATATTGATCGAGGAATTAAATTTACAATTCAGAAAGTGTATCTACCCCATGGATGTTAAAAATCTGGAAACCTTTGTTATGGTGAACGAACTGAAGAGCTTTACGCTGGCGGCCGGACGTCTGGGTTATACCCAGTCCACCGTATCCTTTCAGATCAAACAATTGGAAAAGGAGCTGTCCATCCCTCTGTTTGAACGGATCGGGCATACCGTAACCCTGACCAACGAAGGGGAGAAGCTGTTACCTCTGGCCCAACAGATTCTGCGGCTTGCTGCGGAAGCCACCCACATCTGCGGTAATACCGCTCCCGAAGGACTGGTGCGGATCGCCATTGCAGAGTCCCTGGCCAGCTGGGAATTTCACAGCCGCTTCAAGGATTTTCATGAAAAATATCCCGGAATCCGGTTGAAGATCATCGCTACCAGCACCGATGAAATGTTCCAGATGTTGGGACAGAATCAGGTGGACATTGTATACACGCTGGACCGCCGTATTTTTAATCACAATTATGTGACCGCTTTCGAAGCTCCGGTAGATATTCACTTCGTCACCGGTGCCAATCACCCCTTAGCCGGACAGACTCAGATCACCCTGGAACAGCTTCTGGAATACCCGCTGATCCTGACAGAGAAAAACATGAGTTACCGGGCTGCTCTGGATGATCTGCTCTCCCAAAACGGTAAGGAGACAATGCCCATCATGGAGGTGGGCGATACCCAGCTGATCCGCAATCTTCTGTGTCAGGGTCTCGGCATCTCCTATCTGCCAGAGTTCGTGATCGCAGAGGATCTGGCAAAAGGAAATCTCGTCAGTCTCCCCATGACGGAGATTCAGCCGGATATCTGGCGGCAGCTTTTATATCATAGGAACAAATGGATCTCACCGGAATTGAAATGCGTAATAAAATACCTGCAGGAGGAATAATCCCCTGCAGGTTTTCTATTATATATGAATGTCAGGGGCAAAAGTCCCACCTTTAATTCCTACGAATTGTTTCGTGCTGCGCACTCCCACACTTCTATCCAATATTCGCTTATCGAGGAATCTTCATCCCAGAAGCATTCCGATTCCATGTACTAAAAAGGCTGCCACCCATGCCACAAAACACTGCCAGAGTACCACGGCAATGGCCCATTTTCCACCCAGTTCTCTGCGGACAGAAGCGATGGCGGCCACGCAGGGAGTATACAGCAGACTGAATACCAGTAATGTAGCGGCTGCCAGTGGGGTAAGTACCGTGGCAATACTGCCGCCGAACAATACTTCCAGGGTTGCTACCACACTTTCTTTTGCCATGAATCCACTGATCAGAGAGGTACAGATCCGCCAGTCTCCCAATCCCAGTGGCCGGAACACCGGAACCAACAGACCTGATAGCATTGCCAGCATACTGTTGGCTGAATTCTCTACCAGATTCAGTTTCAGATCAAAACTCTGTAAAAACCATACTACAATCGTTGCAATGAAGATCACAGTAAATGCCTTCTGTAAAAAATCTTTCGCCTTTTCCCACAACAACTGTCCTACATTTTTCGCTCCGGGCAGACGATAATTAGGCAGTTCCATTACGAACGGCACTGGCTCGCCTTTGAACAAAGTTCCACGATATAAAAATGCAACCAGAATACCAATCACGATCCCCAGCAGATACAGGGCTGACATGATCAGTCCACCCTTTCCCGGGAAAAATACGCTCACGAAGAACGAATAAATCGGTAATTTTGCAGAACAGCTCATAAACGGTGTCAGCAGGATCGTCATTTTACGGTCTCTCTCACTGGTCAGTGTTCTCGTGGCCATGACTGCCGGTACCGTACAGCCGAACCCGATCAGCATCGGCACAATGCTTCGTCCGGACAGCCCGATCTTTCGAAGCAACTTATCCATCACGAATGCCACACGGGCGATATAACCGCTGTCTTCCATAAGTGAAAGGAAGAAAAACAAGGTCACCACAATAGGCAGGAAACTCAATACGCTGCCCACCCCGGTAAAAATACCGTCGATCACAAGACTTTGTACTGCACTGTTGACATGGGCCGCTGTCATGGCTGCATCCGCAAGTTCTGTCAGTCTGCCGATTCCCAGTTCCAAAAGCCCTTGCAGCCAGGCTCCGATCACATTAAATGTCAAATAAAACACCAATATCATAATCACAATAAAACAAGGGATTGCCGTATATTTTCCGGTAAGGATCCGATCGATCTTCTCACTGCGGATCCGTTCTTTGCTTTCCTTCGGCTTTACTACCGTCTGTTCACATAATCTCTCGATAAAATCAAAACGCATGTCCGCGATAGCCGCACTCCGGTCCACACCACGCTCTGTCTCCATCTGGCAGACAATATGCTCCAGCATTTCTTTTTCATTTTCATCCAGCTGCAGCTTCTCCAGGATCAGATGGTCTCCTTCAATGGCTTTGTTGGCAGCAAAACGCAGGGGCAGCTTCGCAGCCTCCGCATGATCCTCGATCAGATGGCATACTGCATGGATGCAGCGGTGTACGGAACCGTCATGATCGTTTTTATCGCAGAAATCCTGCCGCAGCGGCCGTTCCTGATATTTTGCCACATGGACTGCATGACGGATCAGTTCATCCACGCCTTCGTTTTTCGCAGCGGAAATGGGGATTACGGGTACTCCCAGGAACGCTTCCATGGCATTTACATCGATGGAGCCGTGATTGCCGGTGACTTCATCCATCATGTTCAGGGCTACGACCATGGGAATGTTCATTTCCAACAACTGCATGGTCAGATACAGATTACGCTCGATATTCGTCGCATCCACGATATTAATGATAGCTCTGGGTTTCTCATACAGGATAAAATTACGGGATACGATCTCTTCACTACTATAAGGGGACATGGAATAAATACCGGGCAGGTCTGTCACCAAAGTATCCGGATACCCTTTGATGGAACCGTCCTTACGGTCTACGGTAACTCCGGGGAAATTTCCCACATGCTGATTCGAGCCGGTGAGCTGATTGAACAGTGTCGTCTTGCCGCAGTTCTGATTTCCCGCCAAGGCAAACGTTAATGTCGTTCCCTCCGGCAAAGGATTCTCATCTTTTTTCGAATGGTATTTTCCATCCTCACCTAATCCCGGGTGCTCCGCATCCGTCACCCGGTCCAACCCTTTATGTTCTCTTGTTCTCTTCGATATGGGTGCGATCTCGATCTGATCCGCTTCCGCCAGCCGCAGCGTAAGCTCATAGCCGTGCACCTGCAATTCCATGGGATCCCCCATCGGAGCCAGCTTTACCACCGTCACCTCTGCCCCCGGAATCATGCCCATATCCAGAAAATGCTGTCTGAGTTCTCCGGAACCACCGACGGTTTCGATCACGGCGCTTTTACCGATTTCCAATTCTTTCAGTGTCATAACACTTCTGTATCCTTTCGTATCTCAACATCTTAATGTTCTGTGCTGTAACAGAAGTATTATAGCGCATTTGGTATTGAAAATCAGTATCAATTTGCATTTTTTATTTCCATGATTTTTTTCAAAAAAATTTTCAAAAATGGAATAAAAATGTAGAAAAAATTGACGAAAGCAGTTAAACTTAAAACAGCATCAATAAAAATAGGGAGGGAACTTATGAATATGAATATAAAAGAAAATAATAAATATCGTTATACGGATACCGCGGAACGCAATATCAGAATGAACCGGTTCTATATTACCGCTACTTCGCTTTTGGCGATCGTGTTCCTGTTTTATCTGTGGTTAAAACTGGCAAATCACAACATTGCACCCATTGTTACATACGCAAATACCATTCTGATCGCCGTTTTCTGTGTGGTAAATGTCGTGACACACCTTCGAAATAAGGCGACACGACTATTAAAAGTCTTCGCTACCATCGAGATCGGCATTGAGTATCTGTTAGTCGGTTTACAGACAGATGCAAGTTTCATTCACTATGCGCTGATCGCCATTTTCATATTACAGATTCCTTATTATGAGAAAAAATCTCTGAAGAAAACCGCTGTGGGATTATTCGTGCTCTACCTGATCGTCATGATCGTTCAGGCTACGAAGGGAATCTACGGTCAGGATGTGAATGCCGTCTGCTCTACCCTGCTGGTATTCCTGATTGGAATCATTATTTTGGAAACCGGTAAGATTGCTATATTATTTAACAATGATGCCATCGGTTCTTCCCGGGAAGAACATAACCGTGTAAAAGAAGTACTGGATAATGTTCTGGACGTATCCAAGACCGTACATCAGGAAACCACCAAAACCACAGATCTTATGGACCAGCTGGTACAAACTACGGAATCTGTAGCCAACAGTATGCAGGAGATTTCCTCTGCCACCAATATGACTGCCACCAGCATCGAAGAGCAGAGCCAGATGACCGGTACGATTCAGCGTGCTATCGAGCAGACCGGTCACATTTCCGAACAGATGGTTCAGATTGCCGAGGATTCCAATAAAAGTATCCGTAAAAACATGGCTGCCATGGAAGACTTAAAACAACAGTCCGCTATGATCAAAGATACCAACCATTCCGTCACGGATGCCATGGAAAAGTTACAGGAAAAGACGAAAGAAGTGGAAGAGATCGCTGGAAGCATCATGGCAATCTCCGGTCAGACCAATCTTCTGGCATTGAACGCTTCCATTGAAAGTGCCCGTGCCGGGGAGGCCGGACGCGGTTTCGCCGTTGTTGCCCAGCAAATCCGGCAGTTGGCAGAACAGACCAAGAGCTTTACCGAAGAGATTACGAAGATCACCAATGAGCTGAATGCCAATGCCAACATGGTAGTCAACACGATCAGCGGCTCCATTGAAGCTACCGAACAGCAGGGCGAAAAGATCCTGGCTGCTTCCGAGACTTTCGAACAGCTGAACAAAAATATGGAAGCACTGGCTTCCCAGGTGGAAGAAGTAAATCACCACATTCTGGGATTGTCAGAATCCAATAATAAGATTATGGAAAACATCTCCCAGCTGTCCGCTGTAACTGAAGAAGTTACCGCCAATGCCGAGCAGGTGCACACCATGAGCCAGAACAATCTGGATTATGCAGAACAAGTAAAAACGGCAGTAGAACATATCCGCTCTACCACCGATGAGATGGGGACGCAGGAGGGTTAAACCTCCTGCGTTCTTTGATCTTACTATTTCAATTTCAAACCGTCTTTAAAAGCATTTCCTACTTTATCTCCCATTGCAAGATAAGTATTATTCACAGGATCATAGCTGATTGGCTTCAATTTCTTCGGATCGATCTTGCCATCCGTCAGGATGCTTTCGTCCGCATTGACGTTGACGATATCGCCCACCAGAATGCCGTCTTCAAAACTTTTCACCTTACATTCCAGCGCCATGGGAAGTTCATCGATCAGCGGTGCATTGACAAAATCACTCTTGGCTGCATGGAAACCGGACTTTGAGAATTTATCAGGTACTTTCTTCGCAGATTCCACGCCCACATAGTCGCAGGCTACCACGGTATCTTCGGTTCCGATACTTACGGTAAATGCTCCGGTCTTTGCCAGATTCTCCGTGGTCTTATGCTCTGACATACTGATGGATATCTCATTCATGTCCGTAATGATTCCCCATGCTGCGTTCATGGCATCGGGTACTCCATTTTCGTCATAAGTTGCAATGATCAGCACCGGCATGGGATACATTACCGGCTTTGCTCCAAAATTTACTCTGCTCATATTCGTCCTCCCTGTACTAAATTAATTTTTCCTTCCATTCTGCTTCCCGGAATCCGGTCAACACCACATCCCCGTCCACGACAAACGGCCGCTTTACCAGCATTCCGTCCGTGGCCAGCAGCCGAAGTTGTTCCTCTTCCGTCATGTTCGGAAGCTTGTCCTTCAACTGCATGTTCTTATATAACAACCCACTGGTATTGAAGAATTTCTTTAACGGCAGCCCACTTCTGCTCTGCCATTCTTTTAATTCTTCGTAGGTGGGGTTGTCCTCTACAATGTGACGATCTGTATAGGTGATATTATGTTCCTCCAGCCACTTTTTTGCCTTTTGACAGGTGGAACATTTGGGGTATTCTATAAATAGCATGGGGACCTCCTAAATGTAGCAAAATTTATTTTTTAACTAAAATCATTATAATTCACTTGATTATCTTAATTCAAGGTATAACCTTAACAGGAATTTCTTTATATACTTCAATATAAAAAGTCCCCCGCCTCACGGCGAAGGACTACACTTTCGACCCAACCATTTATATCCCGCATATCGGTCAGCGGTAAACTTTCATTACACCTACATTCTATCAAGCACGCAGGCGAAAATCAATAGTATTTTTCATCTGCAAATACTTCTCTATCAATTTCGGCTGTATCAACGGATACGTCCACTCCTCCGGCAGTTCGTCCAAGAGTACTATCTTCTCCATCTCGCTATGCAGTTCTGTCGCAAATTCTGTTATCTCTGCATAGCAAAGCAGCCCAAAGGATTCTTCTCCCGTATCATTTACTCTGGTCTTCCCGGTTACAGAGTATACACACAGGGGCTTCATATCAAACCTGATTGCACCGGTTTCTTCCTGCAATTCTCTTTTCGCCGTTTCAAGAATGCTTTCACCGGCTTCTCTATGTCCACCCGGAACTTCATAGGTGTCTCTTTCTTTATGCTTGCAAAATACCCATTTGCCATTGCTCTGTGAGACGATCACCGCAAACTTCAACAGGGAATCATCCACTGAGTCATAAAATTTTACTTCCAGCATTTTCTTTCCTTGCCCTCTCAATTAAATCTGCCTTGAAACAAAATGTACCGTTTCTTTTCTCTGCTCAAGTATGTAAGGTATCAGTTCCAATGGATATACCTTCGTGTCCTTCCTTAGTTCCTCCAGCGGAATCCAGCAGAAATCCAGATTGATTCTCTCATGATCCAATTCATAATGTGCTGACCGTCCATTTCCAACAAGCTTAATCCTACCCTTATCAGACATCTTTTTCAACAAACGATAAGCTTCTGTATTAGTGCCATAATCCATACTTGTCTCCATAGCTACAACATGCCCGCCAATAATAGCATAATCATCATTCTTCGGGCGCTGTAACAAGATTTTACCATTACACATCAATATACCGCCAACTCTGTATGAAAATACAAAATCATCATTTTTAATTAAAATATCCACTTAACCACCTACCAATCATTACCTTGAAATACTTATCATATTTATACATTACTCCGCACACAAATAGAGCCAAACTAGAGCCATTTGATAAAACAAATGCCGGAAGCCCGCATAAAGGCAGGCTCACATAAGGATACTTTTAAAAAGTGACCGATTGAGAGCAGCACAACGCCACAGAGATTTAAAACTCCGTGGCGTTGTGCTTTTTTATAGCTAACAGGAAAATGATTAGAAAAAATTTTGATTTTTGATTAAGGTTGCGGGCGTAACAGTTACTGCAAAGTGATTTATTCTACAATGGCGGCGTCCGTCAGTCTGGAATAGCGAGCAGTATATTTACGTAAAAACAGCAAAGCCGCCCGGTTTCGGACGGCTAATTGGCACAGGCTGTGTTTTATACTCCCCAAAGCAACATGCCGAGTGCGGCAGAAAAAAGTATCATTATAATCGGCGACGGTGCAGTTTTTTTGATTCTTTTATATCCGAAATGTGTCAGCCACAGAATGGCAAAGACCAAAATGGATTTAGGATCCGGAGCAAGCGGACCGGGTGTCGATTCCGAAACGGCAATGAAATTTAAGAATTCGCTTTCCGTTAGCCAGCCGTTTGAAATGACTGTTTCTCTTACAAGGGAAACCATTCCGTATCCGCCGCCGAAGGTAAAGGCGCCGATTTTAAGAAAGGTGAGAAACAAAGTCCACTCTTTTCTCATTGCCGCACCGCCTGTCTTTTACGGATGATAAAAAGTATAACGATACCGAGAATAATCAGGCAGCCGGACAGCACCTGTGATACACGGATACCCGGAAGGAGATAAAGGCTGTCGGAGCGCAGCCCCTCCACAAAAAGCCGTATCGTTCCGTACCCGATCATATAAAACGGAAGAAGATAGCCTTTTCGCCTGAAATGCGGGCAGCATATCAGCATGGCGGTGAGTAAAGCTAAATTTAATGCGGATTCGTAGAAAAAGATTGCCTGCCGCCATTGGCCGATTTCTTCTATGTAAACGCCGTAAGGGAAAAAGCAGAGCGAAGGATTTGTAATTTGGTTTCCGTATGCCTCTTGATTGACAAAATTCCCCCAACGCCCGATAGCTTGCCCAAGCACAAGGCTCGGCATCAGGGTATCGGCAAGTGACCAAAAGGAAATTCGTTTTACTTTACAGTAAATCAATGCGACTGCGACACCTCCGAGCACTCCGCCGTAAATGGCAAGACCCCCTCGGTTAATTTCAAAAACAGAAAGCAGGTCGTTTTTGTAATTATCCCATTCGAAAATCACATAGTAGGCTCTTGCACAAATAATGCATACGGGGATCAGCCAAAGAGCAAGATCGTATATATGCTCCTTGTTGATGCCGGTTTTTCTGCATCGGTATATCGCCAAAGCAAAGCCAAGCACCATACCGCAGGCGATAATGATTCCGTACCAAGCGATATTCAGCCCTTCAATTCCTTGTTTCCTCGCTTTTCTCAGTCTACCCGCAGCATACGGTAACCGACGCCGATATGCGTCTGAATGTATTGCGGACTGTCCTTTTGCGGCTCCAGCTTTTTGCGCAGTGTCGCCATAAATACTCTCAGGGAAGCAATATCGTTTTCCCAGCTGCTGCCCCAAATCTGCTGCGTGATATAGGTGTGCGTCAGCACCTTTCCGACATTATGAGAGAGCAGACACAAAAGCTTGTATTCAATCGGGGTCAGGTGCAATTCCTCCCCATTTAGATAAGCGCAGCCGGCGGCATAATCAATTTTAAGCTTGCCGTTTTGGAAAACGGGTGAATCGGCGTCGCCGCTTGCCTGAAGAAGCAGCAGCCGTCTTTGCGTGACCCGAAGGCGTGCCAAAAGTTCCTCTACGGAAAAGGGCTTTGTCAGATAGTCGTCCGCCCCGGCATCCAGCGCCGTGATTTTGTCTTTATCCTCGCTGCGCGCACTGATCACAATAATGGGCATATTTGACCATGAGCGAATATTTTCGATTACCAGCGTGCCGTCGATATCCGGCAGCCCCAGATCCAGCAGAACGATATCCGGGTTATGGGAGGTCGCTTCTATAATAGCGCTGTGTCCGTTCTCCGCGGTCAGGTAGCGGTAATCGTGCGCCTTTAATGTTGTTACGATCAGATTGCGGACGGGACGGTCGTCCTCCACGACGAGTACAAGGGGTTTATTCATTCAGAGTCACCTCGCTGAGTGGTAAAGTAAAGGTAAATATGCAGCCGTGCGGTACGTTATCCGTAAGCGTCAGCGTTCCGCCGTGCAGCTCTACGATAGATTTACACAGGGTAAGCCCGATCCCGAAGCTTCTGCGGCTGTCTGCGACGGTATTTTTCCCGGTGTAAAACATTTCAAAAATATGCGGTTTCATATCGTCTGCAATTCCGTTTCCGTTATCGGTGACTCGGATCACGGCATCCCCGCCCTGTTTTTCGGCACTTACGCAGATCTCGGAGCCTTGTTCGGTATATTTCAAAGCATTATCAATAAGGTTGACAATGACCTGCACGATAAGCTGTGCGTCCATACGGGCAAGGATCAAATCGTCGCACCTTACCGTCACCTTGTGTCCGACGGATTTTTTCTTCAAATGCGAAACGGCTTCGTTGACCACTTCGTCTACAAGCTGGTCGGTAAGCTCCAGCTTCAGGCGTCCGTCATTCAGCCGTGTAACATACAGCAGATTTTCCACCACGCCGATCAGCCATTCGGAATCGTCATAAATATCTTTATAGATCTGATGCTTGGTTGCTTCGTCCAGGCAGTTTCCGTTATGCAAAAGCGTGTCCGCATTACCCGAAACGGAGCAAAGCGGCGTGCGCAGATCGTGTGAGATCGACCGCAAAAGGTCGGCGCGCAGCTGCTCGCTTTTTGCAAGATCTGCCGCCCGTTCCTTTTCGGCGGCGTTGTGAGCATTATCCATTGCCAGCGCACATTCGTTCACGACCGACAGCACGATGCTGCTCTCAAACGAATCGGGCTTTTCGGGTCTCATCGGTATCCCGATTACACCGTATACTCTGCCGCCTGCACGGATCGCAAGATAAAGACATTCGGATTTGCCAAACTGTGCTGTCGTTGCTCCTGCACGGCGGCCGTTTTGAAGCACCCATTCTGCGGTCTGCCGCTCTGCATCGCTTAGCAGCTTTTCAGCGTGTGTATCCTTTTTTTCGGCATACAGCCGCCCGGACAACATTCCGTTTTCGCCTTTCGTATAGGCAACAATACTGCGGTCAAGCAGCCGCGAGATCTGCATACAGGTCACGCTTAAAACATCATCGTTGCTTTTTGCTTTTTGCAGCAGACGGTCAGTGTCAAACAGCACCTGCACACGAAACGCGGAGCGAGCCGAGAGCCTTGCATGATCTTTCAACTTCGAGGCAAGCGTGCCGGTGAGAACGGAAGACGCCAGCATGACTGCAAAGGTAACGGGATAGCCTACGGCATAGGTCTGAAAGGACAACCTGGGTTCGGTAAGGAAAAATCCGAACAATACAACACTTAGAAGTGAGCCTGCCATACTGCAAAGGTATCCTTTGGTCAAAACGGAGATCATCAGCACACCGAGGATGTATACCGTAACGATATTGGTATCGGGAAAGTCGAGATGATCGAACAGAAACCCGATCGCCGTGCATACGGCAAGCGCCAGGACGGTTATGGCAATATCCCGCAGCGACGGTATCTCTGCACCAAGGAACAAACGGCGTCTGTGCGGCTTTGTATAGTTCAGCGCATCGGGAATAATATGAATGTCAACATCAGGGGCGGAGGCGATCAGCTTTTCGGTGAGAGTCGGTCTTCCGAACAGCCCTCTGCGTCTGGCACTGCTTTGCCCGATCACGATTTTTGTGACATCGGAAAGTCGGACATATTCCGAGATCTGCAGCGGTACATCCTCGCCGTGCGTCATAACGATCTCGGCGCCGAGCCTTTGTGCGAGCTGTATGTTCTGCGAAAGTCGGGACTGATCCTCATCATTTATGACCGTATCCGTCTGCACATAGATGGCGGTAAATCTTGCATGAAGGACCTTAGCCATCTTTGCGGCGGTGTGTATGATCCTTGCATTGGACGGCGAAGAAGATAGGCAGACAAGGATATGCTCGTCTGCGCCTTTTTTTGACTGCTCGGTTTGTGTTCTCATCCGGTTCACCGTCCTTTTGCTTTATTATACATCAAAATCGTGAAATAATATACCGCAAACTAATACTCATCTTCTTTCCCGTCGGAAAGAATAATATCGACATTTCTGTGCGTTTCACGAAAACGGCGGATCGCACATAATATTTCACTTTCGGACAGTCCCTGCGGCAACAGAATTTCGGAAGGCTCACGGGATTCGTTTTCCTTTAACAGTGCTTTTCTGTTTTCTTCAAGAAATCGATCCAGCCTGCACATGATATAAAATCCGAAAGCAAATATGCCAAGCAGACTGACGATCAGCAATAGCTCAGCCATCCTCATTCACCTCTGTTAAATGCGAAAACACTTTTGCAGTTCTTTGTAAGCACCGAGAACCAAAAGAGTGATATTGTCCGTAAGAACGGTTTCCGGTGAAACTGCCATATTGATTTTTCCGTTCTCCTTGGTTGCCATAATATTGATGCTGTATTTTCTGCGGATATCCAGTTCTCCGACGGTTTTGCCGATCCATTCCTCCGGCACCTCTACTTCAAAAATGGCATGAGCATCATCAACCTCAATGTAATCCCGAATATGATCGGCGGTGTACCGAATAGCAGCCCAATTTGCTACCTGTTTTTCCGGGTAAACGACCTCGTCCGCTCCGTTGCGCAGAAGAAATTTTTCCTGCACATCACGCTCGGCGCGGGACACAACTAATTTTGCGCCGAGTTCTTTCAGCAAAGAAGTGGTTTCCAGCGAGTTTTGAAAATTTCCGCCGATGGTGACGATGCACACATCAAAGTTTCCGATGCCGAGCGACTTTAAAAACCCCGTGTTTGTGCTGTCGCCGATCTGCGCGTTGGTGACGATCGGCAGAATCTCATTGACTCTTTCTTCGTTGCTGTCTACCGCCATTACCTCATGTCCGAGCTTATTCAGCTGCAAAGCAATATGCCTACCGAATCTGCCGAGACCTATTAACAATATGTTTTTCATAATATAGTAACTCCTTTATCCGACTGTGATTTTTTCGAGCGGCAGCTTTGCTCCGCTCTGATTTTTGTTGGAAATCGCCGCGTAAATCAGGGTAAGTCCGCCGACTCTGCCGAGATACATCAAGACGATCAAAATAAGCTGAGAAAGAACACCGAGCTGCGGTGTGATTCCAAGGGTAAGCCCGACCGTTCCGACAGCGGACGCCGTTTCGTAAAGGCAGGTGCTAAGCGGCAGACCTTCTGCCGTGCTGATAACAATGCCGCCGACAAAAAACAGCAGGAAATACATTACGGCAACGGTTGCGGCGTTTTTCACTGCCGAACCGTCAATGCGCCTGCCGCAGACTTCGGCATCGTCCTTTTTGCGACAGACGGAGAATGCACTCAGAATCAGAACGGCAAGCGTAGTCGTTTTCATACCGCCTGCCGTGGAGCCGGGCGATCCGCCGACGAGCATCAGCAGAATCATAATTGCCTTAGAGGAACCGGTCATAGCGGGAAGATCAACGGTATTGAAACCGGCGGTTCTCGGTGTGACAGACTGAAAAAGCGACGCAAGAATCCTTTCTGCGAGCGGCAGCCCCGTAAAATCACAGAAGAAAAAGAATACTGCGGGAGCGATAATGAGGATTGCCGTTGTTACCAATATGACCTTACTTTGCATACGGTATTTTTTGAAATGCCACTTGTTTGTGTAAATATCGTCCCAGGTCAAAAATCCAATACCGCCCACAATAATTAAAAGCATAATTGCAATGTTTATTGTAGGCTCTCCGATGTATCCCGTAAGAGACGGGTATTTGTTTTCTGCGGTGCCAAGTATGTCAAAGCCGGCGTTGCAAAAGGCGGAAATCGAATGAAATGCCGCCATCCAAATTCCCTTGATACCGAAGTTTCCGCAAAATGTCGGCAGCATGACGATCATTCCGATAAGCTCGATCAAAAAAGTTCCCCGTACAATAAAGCGGGTCAGGCGGACGATCCCGCCGACCTTCGGGGCAGAGATGGCGTCCTGCATGGTACTGCGCTGCATCAGCGATATTTTTCTGCCGGACAGCATAGCGAAAAATGCCGCAACTGTCACAACACCGAGCCCGCCTATCTGGATCATCAGCAGTATTACCGTCTGCCCGAAAGCGGACCAATAACTGCCCGTATCCTGCACAACCAGCCCCGTAACGCAAACGGCCGAGGTCGATGTGAACAGCGCCTCGTGAAACGGCGTAACAACTCCGGCAGTCGATGAAAACGGCAGCATCAATATCAGTGCTCCGAGCAGAATAACCCCGGCAAAGCCCAAAACGATCAGTTTAAAGGATGACAGTCGCTTTTTTCTATGTGTAATTTCAGGCATATATACTTCTCCTGTTTTTGTTTGTTTACAAAGAGTATATTATGAAATATAAAAAAACGGTGTAATGATCCGGTGTGCTGTATTAAGATTGCATTAAGGCGCTCATTCTTTGAAAAAACAGTGCAGAGTATAGCAAATGATATCACTTAGGCATCACCCACTTCTGGTCCAATGGACCAGAAGCTAATAAACCATCTCCAATAATCTCTCATATGTTGACTGCAGGGATCCCCGGCTGTGTAAGAAGGCATAAAGAAAGGCCCCGACTCTCAAAGCAATTTGTTCTAAGAAATCGGAGCCTTCCAGCAGGAACAGCCTAGCACAGCCGTAACCTACAGTAAACATATGTAATTTTAATCTTCATCATCAAAAGAGCTTCCAAATGAGCTATTGCTTTCAACAATATGCATCTCGCCAGATTCCATATCCATTGCTACTCCACCTCCTATATCCTGCATAAGATTCCCATCTGAATCCATCATCATATTGCCACCCATATCAAAGCAGTAATCTCCATCTGAGTAATCAAATCTTAATTCCATAAGTTCACCTCCTATTTAATCTGAAAAATATCGTGACCATCCTCTGTTTTTTTCACTTGGTATAAACAATCGTCAATCCAAAAAGTAATCTTATCTGCAGCCTCATCGTTTGTGGCAATATTAGTACAGATCAAATTACTAATTGCATTAGTTCCTCCGCATGTCTTTGGAAGTATATGATGAATATTCCATACCTGCTATTGATACACTACTTTTATTTCCAGTTCTTATCCTTTTAAAATATTGAATGTTGTCATGATAACCACATCATAACCAACTTGGTTATGATGTGGTTATCAATATCTCCTATGAATAATATTTTTGATTTTTACTCTTAGGTTTATCCGGCATGGTCATCTTTAATCTACCCTCTTCCACCAAAGCATTTAAATACTTTCTTCTAAAACTTGTACGACTTTCAAAGCCAAAGTTCTCCATAATTTCTGGTACAGATTTTGCCTCCTTACAAAAATCCAAAATCATCATGACCACATCATGACCAATTTGGTCATGATTCTGACCATCATTCCTCAACAACCCCAGATACCTATCACAAGCCTTGCAAAGAACCATAATTCCAGCCTCATTAATCTCGTATTCCGGCAATGGTCCATCATACAACGCACAAGCTTCCCTAATCTTCTCAAATCCTCTTCCCCAAGCTTCAATCATACCGCTTTTGAAAAAGACATTAGCCAATTTCGGATTAAAAGGCTTTGATGAATGTTTCATAAACAATTTGTCAGTAGAATCCAGATTTGGAGGCATCTCACCATCATTCCAAATATATATCTTGTCCTCGTAAACGCTAATCTGAATTGGATTGCAACTGCTGTAATCCTTATGAACAATGGCATTCAACAAAATCTCACGAAATGCGTCCTTGTGGAACATAAACTGCTCAATTCTCTGGACTCCCTCATAATCAATCAAGGCCTTCATATATTTTGTATAAACTAAATCAACGGTCTTATCTACCTGCTCTATCAAAGGTCCGTGCACCTCATCCTGATACATCAAATCCGAATCTGATTTTCCAAAATATCCGATTTTGATATAAGAACCTGTTACCCACTTCTCTGGATCTTTATAAAACGCAAGCATTGCTGCTCTTACCAAATATCCATCTTCATCAATCAGGTGCAGGTTATCCATCAATATAGTATCTTCCACACTGACTTCTTCCTTTGTAAGCCTTCCTCTTTTCACTGCCTTATCTTTAAATAACTGTATTGCATCTTGCTTTAAATCAGCTACTGTCAGTTTTGGTAGAGGCACACCATCCCATGTTCTTCCCTGCGTTTTTAACAAAGCTCTTTCTAATTCCTTTCCGGTAATTTCACGCATTGTACTTCCTGAACGATAATAATATTTTCCACGAAAACTTATTAAAGATGGATATTTATCAACAATTATCTGCAGATACTCAAGTTCGCCTTTATATAACAAATTCACATCTGCAATGATTCCCATTGTATCTGTAATCTTATTAGGAATTCGCTCTAATAAATCTCTTGCATTATCAATACCTACAACATTACCATCGTCATCCGTACCTATGTATATTGTTCCACCGTAGGCATTGGCATATCCACAAATCCATTTCAAATATTCATCCTGCCATGACTCCTTCCACTCTATGGATTGATGTTCTTTTTCTTTCATATATGCACCAACTTTCTTTATTTCTAAAGCATTTTACCGGTTATCATTATTTTCAACTTTTACTGGCACTTTGACTAATTCATTTCGTTCTTTAATCCAAATAAATATTTTTACAGCTATGGCAACCGCCACAATACTGCATATGCCAATAGCAACTTGTATTTTATGTGCCATAACAAATTTGCCAATCCAAATCACTCCATATGCAATAGCCCACATAACGATAAAATAAAGAGTTCGAATTATCCAGTGACAAAATGAACCCGCCGCTCTCCCCGAGATGAGATCTTCATGATACAAGCTTCCTACTTTTTCATACGCAATCAAATATGCAATATATCCAATTACTGCCAAAATAATCCATTCGTAATACCATTCAATCGGTAATCCCAATGGTTCTGTTGCTAAATCAAAAATAAATTTAAACATTTATCTCCTTTCTTTATCCACTTCCGTAAAGAAGTATTCCAATGTCTCCACAAATATATTTGCATCAAACAATTCTTTTATCTGTTCCCTGTTCATCCAGGCAACCTGTGCCACTTCATCTGTTGTGGCATTGCCTAAATCAACCTCCCCATCGTAATCAAACAGCCAAACATCCATAATATCATTAAAAATTTTTCCATCAATAATTTTTCGTGTCTTAGTAAAAAGTACTTGTCCATTTTCCGGCATCAAATCAACGCCAACTTCTTCCTTTGCCTCCCGGATTGCTCCTAATAAACTATCCTCTCCTTTTACAACCGAACCCCCTACACATTCCCACATCAAAGGGTATGTCGGTCTGTTTGCTGAACGCTGCGAGATAAGATACTCTCCTTTAGAATTACGAATCCAGACATGCACCACCAGATGGTATCTGTCTATCGGTAGCTGCTCTCCTCTTACATGGTCTTTTCCCAGAAGTTCTCGGTTTTCATTATACAAATCCCATATTTCTGCATCCGGCACATACTCCACAATATCCCCAAAATCTGCATGTAAAGTTTTGCAGATTTTGCTAAGAATTGTTAGGCTCACCTCTTCATTACGGCGAAGCTTTGTCATTGTGTTAGGAGCTATTTCTGCCTTTTTACGCAAATCCGATTTGCTCATTTTTTTATCTACTAATAATTTCCATAATCGTTTATATGATACAGCCATGATAATTTCTCCTATTCCGTCTTCACATTGTATATATTCTACGCATCTATCGCGTCAATAAATTTGGGAATAAACTCCCTAAAATATCTTCTATTTTTCCAATCATTTAAATTTCCAATAAATGCTATTCTATATTTTGCCCTCGTACATGCCACATTAAGTATATTAGCTTTTTTTACCACCCAATTCATTGCTCCAACACTTTTATCTGAACAACCTAATACAAAAAGCACTTCATTGGCATCTTTTCCTTGAAAGGTATGCACTGTACCAACACAATTTTTTGTCCATTTTGTTAGCATCTCCTTGTCATACCCTTTTACCGAAAAATAACCAATTACAAATTTACGCATCGACTCTGCCACTGTTCTAAAAGGTGTAATTATAAAAATTTTATCATCTGTCTCATACAAATTAGTATATATATGTAGTGCATTTTCCAATAATTGGCATACTCTCTCTGCTTGATTTTTCACAAAATGATCCTTGCTACCATTTTCTGTTCCTTCAACATTTATCCATCCTGATTTTTTTATCAAAAATGGTTGTTCTTGTTTCAAATAATCTTCCTTTTTATGTGTTTTATTAAACATTCTATTGTCATACGAAATCATGTTAGAAATGGAAAACATCGGTTCTATACACCTTCTATGAACAACCAACGGACAACCAACCTGTCTTTCTCCTATCATACCGCTAAACTCGTTAATATTGTCTGCAAAAGTCTGAGCTGAATTTTCAATTACCTTGTATTCATTTGCTACTCCAGTACTATCAGCAAGTATATCAATTAACACTTTAGGAATTGTTACAACAGGTTCCACTTGTAATGGATCTCCCACAACAACTGCTCGCTTCGTCCTATAAAGTACTCCTAAAGCAGACTGAGGAATAGCTTGTCCCGATTCGTCAATTATAAGCATACCTAAACTCATATTTCCTGCATGCTTTAAAAATCTTCCAACAGATGCAAATGTAGAAGATAGTACAGGTATCACTATTGACAAGGAATTAAACAAATGCGGAAACATCTCCTTTTTTTCTTCTATTGTATATTTCCCATTATTATATGCTTCATATACAAATAGATTTCTTTTTATATATGGCGACTCCAAAATAAATGCTTTTCGCACCTGTAGTGAAGCAAAAAACAATTCTTCTCTAGCCATATCATATTCGTCAAATGTCCACGGACATGCATTCTGTGAATTCTCAGATTCCTTAATAGCATCATAGAAACTTCTATCCGCAAAATTATTTTTGTATTTGTTTTTCAACGACTCATTATTTCCATATACTTTTTCTTCAAGTATCTGTACTTTCTTTTCTAGAGTAGAGATTATGCTATATTGATTTTCAATTTTTCCACATACTTCTTCTGTATTTCTCACGGCCAAACTATACCTACGCTTAATGTCTTCGTGCTTAATTATTAACTCCTCGACATATTTTTGTTTTTCAGCAACATGTCTACCTATTTTTCCTAACCCCAAAAGGATAAGGAGTTTCTTAAAAACAGAGCTATGTTCTTGAATATATTTGATTTCCTCTTCCTGCTCTAAAGTCTCCTTTTCATTACTTTCTAATTCCGTTTTTATCTCATTTAACTTTTTATTGAGCTGCTCTTTTTCTATAGTCAACTGTTTTAATTCCCATTTTCTCTTAGCCAAATTTTCTCTTTCCTTATAAAAAACCGACAAGAGTTTTTGGTCTTTTTTAATATCTTCTCTTAATAACAAAACCTTTCTTTTGGCTGTATCAAATTTTTCTATAGCTTCATTCCACGAAATAGTATCATCCCTTGCCAAATCCAAAGTGACTTTATTTGAATCATCGTTTTTTCTAGCAAATACACAAGACTCTAACACTTCAGTAACATAGGATTTTCTTCCCATACGAGCTGATATTAATCCCCACGCACTTCCTTCTTTTCCCAAAAGCTTATCTGCTACAGCAGAAAAATACACTTCCTTGTTTGTTTTCCTATCAAAATAATCTGTTCTCGTCTTCTCTTTTTCCATATCAGCTGATTTTGGTAAATCAAGCGTAATATTTTCTACCGCTCCATTATTATTTGATACAACAAGAATTCCAAATTTAGCGATTTCTTCTGGTATTTCATAGTATTTTTCTGTATAACTCGCATTTGATGCAGATTCAACTTTCCGAAAAACAAAATCACCACCATCAATTCCATATTTAATTAAAACTTCTGCCATTTGTACAACATTAGAAGCTATTATCTCTTTCAAGAGGGTTGTTTTTCCCGTTCCTGGTGGTCCATTTACTGAGAATATTTTTTCATTCCTATCTTTTTCTGATACAGCTATGTTTATAGCTAATTGCTGCATTAATGTCGGTGAGAACTTTGATGGGTATTTTGCCAGCGGAAATTTATCTACTTCTAACCATTTTTTCATGGCATTAACATCGCTGTCTATCATTATCTTTTTCTGATTATCAGACAATAACGCAGTGGTATATTTTATTACATGCTCATTATTCTTATAGTTTTTTTGAACTCTTTCTATTTCGTCCAAGTAAAAGCTAAAAAAGTCACTCGTTTCATCTTCTTTCTTTAAACCTTTGCATGCATAAACCTTATCCGAGGCACCTTCTAACCCTACTTGACTTTCATTCTCAACTCCTAATTTGTCAAACACAATATTTTTAACTATCGTTATGTCTGTAAACTCCAGTATTTGTATATCATTCTGTTTAAGTAATTCATTTACATCTTCATTTAACTTGCATATGTCTTCTTGCATAATATTAACATTTATGCCTTCTGATTTTATCATACAAAGTACAGCATAAAAGAAAGGACTGATTTGCACACCTTCCTCTGTAAGTTTTCCATCTAAGTCTATCTGAACTGAGAAAATATAAAATCTACCTGACAATTCGTTTATCTCTACATATTTTTCCATATCTAATTTACATTTTTCAGCCATTTTTTCCACAAAGGTTTTAATGTTGTAACAGCCACAATAAACATTTGCACGATTATACAACTTCTCATCAGATTTATGTTTTTGTCTCAAATACTCATTATGTGCCTTGTATTCTTTTAATGGTAAACTTCTTGTACTGTAAGCATTATAATATGCATCAAACGGAATATCTTGTTTTCCCTCTTTTATTGTTAAAGTCAATTCGGGATAATCCGATGGTGTAAAATATTCTTCCAATTTCCAAAAATTAAGTATTTTATTGCATTCTTCTGTTATATATCTATTTCTCATGCTATACCTGCTTTCTATTTTAACTATTTATACCTTCAACTCCATTTTATCTTCCATTTTTACAAATCCGTATCTCTCATACAAAGGTCGTCCCATATCCGTTGCCTCTAATGCAATCTGTAACACACCCTGTTCCTTCGCATCCTTCACCAGTAAATCCAATGTGTTAATTGCAATTCCCTGTCTTCGATATTCCGGTGCCGTATACATATTCATAATATACGCCTTTTTACCAGTCGGATTATGATATGTCGGCATCACCTGATAAAAACTGACACCACCTGCACCGACAAATGCCCCGTTATCATACACCAAATATGCAATATGCTCACCGGTTTCCAACGCACGCCCATAATATGCTTTTGATTCCTCCTCCACAACGGACATATCCTCATCATCTGACAACTTATTTGCTGCACGAAGGACAATAATCCTTGTTCTTACCAATTCGTCGATATCTTCCATTGTTGCTCATTTATATTCAAATTTTTGTACCATTCTACACCTCTGTCACTACATCAAAATTCCGGCAATTCCAAAAATATAACCTCATTCTCATTTGCTACACCTGTATATATTTTGTCTGAATACTGCCCAACCAAACAGTAGTGGTCCATAACATACCTTGCTGTGTATGGCATTTCCAGTTCATCCAATTTATTTAGAGAAAACCATTTCAATTCTCCTTCATTCGAAACCAAATCATCACTAACTTCCTCATTAAGTATTGCGAAAAAATAGTAATTTTGTCTTATCTCCCCTTTCGTTCTTCGTAAGGTAACATATCTAAGAGAAAGATTCCGAATATTATCTTCACAAAGTCCTAGTTCCTCATTCATCTCTCTTAATACACAAGCCTTTGCATCATTTAGCTCAAATTCTTCAAAATGACCTCCGGCAGAACCTGTCCATACATCACTTACAACTCTTCCGTCCTTTCTGAATAAGAGCAGTACTTTATCATCCTTTAATAAGTAAATTGACGTCATATTTCTTAACTTTCCTGTCATAACTCAAACACTCACTTTCTGCCCCAATGATTTAGGTGTATACATATTTCATATATCAATCCACTGTATAAATGCGGTCTTGTCTGAACTGTTATAACCGGCATTTCGATAAAAATTCAATGTACTTTCTTCCTTTGAACCTGTAAGCAACATCATCTTGTAGCAATTATTCTCTTCTGCAATTTTCTTGGCAAAATTTAGGCAATCCGTAGCATAACCTTTCTTTCGATACTCCCCATGTGTTACCACATTTTCAACAAATGCATATGGACGAACATTTCTTGTGAGATTGGGAATAATCACACATACACAGGATGCCACGATCTTGCCATCAGTCTCACAAACAATAAGATGATGATTTGCATCTTTCATAATATTGTCCCAGGTGCTTCTTAAATGCTCTGAATCTTCTGGAATGCTTTTTTCATGAAGATAAAGGTAAAGCTGTAATATTTCATCTAAATCATTTTTATTTGCTTCTCTAATCATTTTTTCCACCCAATCTATATCTTAAAGTTCCATCAACCCGTTTTCGTTAAAGTAATAAATATTCTCTTTCTTATATCCATACTTTGAATCTGAAAATGATATGTGCGGTTCAAATGTAAAATACTTTACATCACCAAGCTTCGTCATATTACCTTTTTCAATGTATACTCTATCACCTTTGGTTTTCACAATGGAATGTCCCAGGTTGCCCATAAAATCAAGATTAACAAATCCATTTTCCACTATGAACTCATTCATATGATAGTACAATCTCTCAAAGGTTGTTTCCTTCGTAGCAAAACGTAACAATTCTGCATGTAATTTCTCTTCCATCTGGAGACCGCTTTTCCATTCCGGATTTTCAATCAGCCCTATATCCTCTACAACCATGCCGTTTTCTACAATAATAGTTCTCGCATAGTCTCCCCAGATATTCCCCACCTGCGGACTTAAATCAATGGTTATTATTTCATTGTTTCCTATAACTCTATCCGAAGTTACATACTGCTTACCAGATACAGAAACGCATGTTTCATCTCCTGCAAATACAAATGCACCAACATCCCAATACCAGAACGAATCTGCACCCAACTCTAACAGTTTTTCCTCACATAACTTTCGAATCTCGAGTAAATTCATTCCCGGCTTGATAGTATTCTTTATGTATTCTATAGTCTGTTTCGCTGCCAGCTGTATCCGACTGTAAGACTGATTTTCTATCTGCATATATTTTTCAATCAATTTAGGCTGAATCAACGGATATGTCCAATTCTCAGGCAACTCATCCATTAATATAACCTTTTCCATTTCGCTATGTAATTCTTTAGCAAATTCAGTTATCTCCGCAAAATAAAGCATTCCAAAGGTTTCCTCGCCTGTATCATTTACTCTTGTCTTGCCTATCACTGAATATACACAGATTGGCTTTATCTCATATTTTACTGCTCCTGTTTCTTCCTGGAGCTCCCTTTTAGCGGCTTCAAGAATATTCTCGCCTGCTTCTCGATGCCCTCCCGGCACTTCATAGGTATCTCTTTCTTTGTGCTTGCAAAACACCCACTTGCCGTTGCTCTGTGAGATTATTACTGCAAACTTCAGTAATGAATCGTCTACTGTATCATAAAATTTAACTTCTAACATATTTCTTCTCCATCAACACCTATAATCTCATCTTTTAAATTTGCTTTGAAACAAAATGTACAATTTCCTTCTTTGGTTCAAGAATATAAGGTACCAACTCCTGCGGATATACCTTTACATCATTCTTTAAATCCTCAAGTGGAACCCAGCAAAAATCTAAATCAATCCTTTTGTCATCCAGACCATCATAACCATGAAATACTCCATCTAAAGGAATATCATAATTAACGAGATGTACATTATAATATAAACATATCTGATGACATGGTCTTTTACCCCATGGAAAATATATTTCACCAATCGCCAGCAGATTATCTACCTCTATTTTAGTGTGAAGTTCTTCTTCAAATTCCCGCTTCAAAGTTTCTATACTTGTTTCCATTGCTGCTACATGTCCACCTATAATGGAATAATCATCATTCTTAGGACGCTGTAATAGAATTTTTCCATTGCGTATCAATATTCCACCAACTCTGTATGAAAATACAAAATCATCATTCTTAAATAAAATATCCACTTCAAACTCCTTTGCATTTATTTAAACTATTTCAACTCTTCTATCCATTTCCCATTTTCTTCAAAAAAGAAATATTCACTAATATTGTCATTTAAAAATACTTCCAACATCTTATCCATTCCATAAGCAAGTTTTCTCTGCTTCATTTCATCTAATGTCAGCCAGAATACATCCCCTTCTTCAGACGAAGTAACTATTCCTTCAAACTTATCTGTCTTATATAATAACACTATATATCTTGTTTCCTCATCCTTCATCCAGTCTTTTATCCCGCAAAGTTTTGGTTCTGAAATTTTCAATCCAGTTTCTTCCCACACTTCGCGTATCACAGCATCTGTAAATGATTCTCCTCTTTCCACATGTCCTCCCGGAAATGTTATTCCAGAGTAATCATCATCCGTCTTATCTTGGACAAGTATCCTATTTTCACTAAACATCATACACATATTAGTCATTATCACTTTTTCTGTTCTTGCCATTCGTAATACCCTTATCCTTCATTTGCTGAATCCATATATATCATTTCAACAATACTGTCTGCATCAATATCAGATGTAATAATTTTTTCATAATTTCTCCTTAACCTTGCTATTACTCTCCCCACAAATAGAGCCAAACTAGAGCCATTCGATAAAACAAATGCCGAAAACCCGCATAAATACAGGTTTTCGGCATTTCTGTCCGTTATTCAAACTCCAGACCGACAGTAAAAGCTATTAGAACAAATCCTTGATTTTAAGGCATTTTCAAGAAAAATGAAGCACCAAAAAACCATATTAAAAAATAAAATAATGCAATAAAAATGCAATGAAGTACATTTAGTTTTGTTGATATACCACCCGAAACTTCAATATCTTTTTTCATACAACAAGTTAGAAAGGCATATGCTACATGTACAGAGTTGTTAAGGTTAGTTATCATTGTATCTCCCATCGAAATATATTATAATTTGTCGTAGTCATTTACTTTATTGTGATTAGGAGGTACATATGTATTATATATTACTAACGGCTCAACAAGCCGCAACGCAGGCGGCAAGTGCCGCCCAAGAAGCTACAACTCAAGCTCCATCTAACGATATTATAGGTATTGGCGGAATTATAGCGACCTTATTAGTTGGTATAGTTACCTGCTTAGTCACATGGAAATTAACGATGAAAAGCATTAAGCAGTTAAAAATATCATATAACATACAGGTCTTTCCTATTCTTTCTAATTCTGTAACCCAAAATACAGATATTAACTTAGATGACTTAAAAATACAATACAAAGACAAAGAATTGTTGAATCCTTGTTTACTAGCCTTAGAAATTGTAAACATTGGTAACGAAGCAATAAATGAACCGCCTATCAAAATTCGGAATGATGAAGATATAGAAATAATTCCCGGCTATTTTGAAGATATTCCAGCGGGATATGAGAACTTATGGAGTTTTGACATAACTAGTCCTCATTCTTGTAATATTTTGCTAAAGCACATCAATCCAAAGCAAGTTGTTAAAACCAGATTTTTTTTAGATAATCTTCCTCAAAAAAAGATTATTTTTGAATGTCCCATGCAAAATGTACAAACACAAGAGGTTGCTTATAACAATGCAAATACCACTAATAAAATAACGGTATCTTCCAAATCAAATTTTATACTAATGGCTATTACTGCACTACTATTTATTTCTATGCAACAATGGAGTTATTACATAAGTGAATTTATTTGGTTTACAGGAATACATTTACGCACAAATGGAGCAGTTGCATTTATTATGTCGTTGCTTTTGCTTACTATTATCATCAATGTATATGGCGTTCCAATTATTGATAAGTATATTAAATCACACCCCAAACGAACCACTTTTATTAAATTAACAATGGCTATTGTGAGTATTATTTTACTTATGTTAATAATATTCGATTTTATAATTGTTCACCCTATCCTGCAAATAATTACCGCAATTATTGTTATTGTGTTATTATCACTACTTATTCACTTTTTATTTATATCAAAAAACACACGATAATTTTACTAACAAACCTATATTTCAAGTAGACGTTCAGCAATGAGCGTCTATTTTTTTACCCCAAAACCAGAAAGGAGCTGATACACCATGCCTGTATTCCGGGTGGAAAAGACAAACAGCTACACAGTTATGTCGAACCACCACCTGCGCAACCCAGATTTAACCCTAAAGGCAAAGGGACTTCTTTCTCTTATGCTCTCACTTCCCGAAAATTGGGACTACACCTTAAAGGGGCTGTCCTGTATCTGCCGGGAAAATGTTGACGCTATCCGCACCGCTGTATGGGAGCTGGAAAAAGCCGGGTACATTACCCGCAGACAGGGACGAGATGAAAAAGGGAAAATGACCGCTATTGAATACACAATATATGAATTTCCTCAGCCACCAAAGCCCAAAAAACCGGTGTTGGAAAATCCAATATCGGATAACCCGACAACGGAAATCCCGGTATCGGAAAATCCAACGCAATTAAATAAAGATAGATCAACCAAAGATTTATTAAATACAGATGTATCAAGTACCTATTCCATTCCTTTCCAGAAAGAAGCGGCTGCACCGCAGGAACGGAAAGGAAACGGGTATACCAACATGGACGCAGTAAGGGCTTATGAGGAAGTCATTAAGGAAAATATCGAATACCCCTATCTGATACAGGACAAGTCCGTTGACAAAGGTATGCTGGACGAGATTGTTTCCCTTATGCTGGAAACCGTCTGTACCCGCCGCAGGATGATACGGATTGCTGGGGACGATTACCCGGCAGAGCTGGTAAAAAGCAAATTTATGAAACTAAACAGCAGTCATATCCGTTTTGTGCTGGACTGTATGCGCCAGAACACCACCAAGATACGCAATATCAAAAAGTATCTGCTTGCGGTACTGTTCAACGCACCAAACACCATTGACAGCTATTACACCGCCCTAGTCAACCACGATATGTACGGCGGTGCTTGAAAGGAGGACAACACATGACAATCAAACCGGGAACGCTGGTTTATGACAAGGAAAGCGGACGCTATGACATACGCTCCGGCTTAAACGAGTATTACGGGGGCTTACATTGCGGACAGAGCTTTGAAGTCTTTGACGGGAAGCATTGGAAGCCTACCCGTATCGAAATGGATATGCGCCGGAACTGGTATCTGGTAGGTATCGACACCGACAATTTAGAGGGCTTGCGGGTACGGAGAAATGCAAAGAGATACTACAGGGACAGCCGCAGAAACGGTATGTCCCTTTTTTCATGCCCGACCACCGCCTAAAACACCCTATCCCACGAAAGGAGGAAGATCATGCAGGAACAAGTCAACGAAAAAACCGTTGCCCTATCCACAAAAACCGCCAAACTAACCGCTTCCATTTTGCAGGCAGCTCTTCAAAAATTCCTGCAAGCCCAGAAAAATAAGCAGTCCAAGCAATACCGTGAAAAACAGACCCTAAAGCAGCTTATGAAGCAGAATACAGGCGTATCAACCATTGAAATCACAGACGAGAACATCAAAGCCTTTGAGCCAATCGCCAGAAAGCACGGGCTTGATTACAGCTTAAAGAAAATCAAGGACGAGAACCCGCCCCGGTATCTGGTTTTCTTTAAGGGACGGGACATAGACGTTATGACCGAAGCGTTTCGGGAGTTTACCGCTACCCAGCTTAACCGCCAAAAAAAGCCGTCTATCCGTAAAGTCCTTGCTGCCTTTAAAGAAAAGGCAAAGGAGCTTAACAATAACCAGGATAAGGTAAAAAATGGATTGTCAACACTTTTTCAGACAAATTTTTTTAGGTTATTTTCCCGATATTG
>ERZ791801.344-NODE-344-length-52095-cov-6.237279_pt1 | contig 52095 bp, 39 predicted proteins | sample MGYA00510309_ERZ791801 | MGnify/ENA primary metagenome ERZ791801 (study PRJEB30046, sample SAMN00791979) | human gut metagenome | study: EMG produced TPA metagenomics assembly of the A metagenome-wide association study of gut microbiota in type 2...
ATTGAATTTCAATAATTTCAAAGAACTTCTATGATTTTTTAGTGGACACTAATGAGAATTTATATATAAAAAATAGCAAGGATATTGAATGCTTACAAAAAAGTCGCTCCAGTAGACTTGGTGAGAATACCGAAGCGACCTCTTGGATTATTCATGTGGCTATCTGCCGAAAATCAAATACATTGCATAGCCTGTTCCAGATCGGCAATGATATCATCTACGTTTTCGATACCCACTGACAAACGTATCAGATCTGGAGCTACTCCAGCTTCTATCAGCTGTTCGTCAGTCAGCTGGCGGTGAGTATGACTTGCCGGATGAAGCACGCAGGTACGTGCGTCAGCAACGTGTGTCACGATACATGCCAGTTTCAGTTCATCCATGAACTTGATAGCATCTTCACGGCTGCCTTTCAATCCGAATGCAATAACACCGCATGAACCGTTTGGCATATATTTCTGAGCCAGTTCATAGTATTTGCTGCTCTTCAGTCCGCAGTAATTTACCCATTTAACCTTTGGATTAGCTTCCAGCCATTCGGCAACCTTCTGTGCATTTTCACAATGACGAGGTACGCGCAAATGCAGCGTTTCCAGTCCCAGATTCAGCAGGAAGGCATTTTCTGGTGATTGTATAGAACCGAGGTCACGCATCAGCTGTGCTGTTGCTTTAGTAATGTAAGCCATTTTGCCGAAAGCTTTGGTATAGGTCAGTCCGTGATAAGATTCATCCGGCTGAGTCAGTCCGGGGAATTTATCAGCATGTGCTTCCCAGTCGAAATTACCGCTGTCTACTACAGCTCCGCCTACACACGTTGCGTGTCCGTCCATGTATTTGGTAGTAGAGTGTGTTACGATATCGGCTCCCCATTCGAACGGACGGCAGTTGATAGGTGTGGCAAACGTATTGTCAACAATCAAAGGAACTCCGTGCTTGTGAGCGATACGTGCAAATTTTTCGATATCCAGAACATTAATGCTCGGATTTGAGATTGTTTCGCCAAACAAACATTTGGTGTTCGGGCGGAAAGCTTTTTCGATTTCTTCTTCCGGTGCATCGGCATCAACAAATGTACACTCTATGCCAAGTTTTTTCATTGTCACGGCGAAGAGGTTGAACGTACCTCCGTAGATCGTTGACGAGCAGACAAAATGGTCGCCTGCTTCACAGATATTGAATACTGCATAAAAATTGGCAGCCTGTCCTGACGAAGTAAGCATAGCAGCTACACCACCTTCCAGTGCAGCAATTTTAGCAGCAACGGCATCATTAGTCGGATTTTGCAGACGAGTATAGAAGTATCCGCTTTCTTCCAGGTCAAACAGTTTTGCCATCTGTTCGCTGGTGTCGTATTTAAATGTTGTACTTTGATAAATAGGCAGTACGCGGGGCTCTCCCTTTTTCGGAGTCCATCCTGCCTGTACACACAGGGTTTCCTTTTTGAATTTCTGTTCCATATTGTAAAGTTTAAATTTTCTTTTTAATTTCTACGACGGGCAAAAGTAAGAAATAATCTTCCTTTATTGTGCGTTTTCAGGAAAAAAGATTTATATTTGAGATTATATAAAAACAAATGATATGGAAGATGATATGAAATTCAGGCATACATTGCCGGTGCAGATTCGTTTCAGTGATGTCGATCAGTATGGTCATATGAATAACTCTTCGTACTTCTCTCTATACGATTTGGCGAAGACCTCGTATATGCGTGATGTGTTCGGAGATAAAGACTGGAAACACATAGGTATTGTGGTTGCCAATATCAATGCCGATTTTCTGGCTCCGGTTTTTTCTCGGATGATTTGGTTATCCATACTTCGGTGATACATTTGGGACACAAGAGCTTTACATTGCTTCAGCGTGCGGTCAATAAAGCGAGTGGTGTCTTGAAATGCCAGTGCCGTACCATTATGGTAGGATATGATGTAGCCAGTAAGGAACCGGTAGAATTGCCGACCGATTTTAAACGTGCTATTTGCGATTATGAAGGCAAAACACTCGAAGAGTTGTCACAACCGTTGAAATAATCTGTTTATTATTAATCAAGAAGAATCAGATAACAAGATATGAAAGTAGCGATTATCGGAGCCGGCAATATGGGCGGAGCTATTGCACGCGGGCTGGCACAGGGCCATTATGTAAAAGCTAGTGACATTATAGTAACCAATCCCAGCACACCCAAACTGGAAAAACTGAAGGCTGAGTTTCCTGAAATCCATACTTCTTCCAATAACAGGGATGCCGCTGATGCAGATGTAGTGATTGTTGCTGTCAAGCCGTGGAAAGTAGAAGAGGTGTTAAAACCTTTGCGTCTTCGTCAGCCACAGATACTGGTTTCGGTAGCGGCTGGACTGACATTCGAGGATCTGGCACATTTTGTTGATCCGGAAATGCCTATATTCCGCGTTATTCCGAATACAGCCATTGCCGAACGTGCCAGTATGACCTTGATTGCATGTCGCAATGCTACAGAGGAGCAGACTGAAGCCATGCTGGGAGTCTTTAATGAAATGGGACTTGCCATGCTGATAGAAGAAAAGCAGTTTGCCGCTGCTACATCGCTCGCTTCGTGTGGTATAGCGTATGTCATGAAGTATGTACAAGCTGCCATGCAGGCTGGTGTGGAAGCAGGATTGCGTCCGGCTGAAGCCAAGAAAATGGTGGCTCAGACATTGGATGGTGCTGCACGTCTGCTTCTGCGCGATGAACATACACATCCGGCGATTGAGATAGAAAAAGTGACAACACCGGGTGGAATAACTATCAAGGGAGTCAATTCACTGGAGCACGACGGATTTACTTCGGCTGTTATCAAAGCTTTTAAGGCAAGCATGTAATATTTCCATTCTCAATACTCAATATTATGAAAAATAACATTCTGATAACGATGGCTATCCTGATTCTTGTCGGTCTTGCTGTACAGGGAATTTTTGGAGTGGCAGCGGGGATATTGGTATCCTCCATCATCGGTATCATTTATGGTACTGTAAAAAAGAACAGGCAGTTTGTAAAGTGGTCGGTGACAGCTCTCGTCATCGACCTGATTTGCATCGTGCTGTTCTATGTAGGATTGGCAGGAGGAATGTAATATTTATTTTAGATTTTCAATGGTTTGACATAACCATTTGAGGAATAAACCTTTAGCGAGCTATTTGAGGAGTGGCGGTAACGACTTAGAAACTGTGCGATTTTCAGCGTTTTGCTATGTTTTGCTGTCAAATAACTCTTTTTGTTTGCAAATATAGTCAGTTTTGTTGAAACAAGGAAACGCTAGTTTACAATTCTGTTTCACCGATTTTATTTTCCGACTTACTGATTTCCTTAGCAAAAGTCTTGAAGTCCGTCACATCCTGCGGAACAAGAAAGAAGTATTTTTGCAATTCAGCATTTGCCTCTTCTCCATATCCGTACAAATGATACCTCTCTTTTGTTCTCACTTTATTTGTAGGGAGAATAAAGACTCCTTTTTGCGCTTTTAAACGATACAAATAGGTAATCATCTGATTAACATCATCCCTCGTATTTATATTTCTTTTATATTTTGCATCGGCAATTACAGAACCTTTCTCTCTGTAAAAATCGGGATAGCGTGGAAATTGATTTGGGAGTGCCAAATATATTCGTCCTGTCCCTCTCTTATTATTAGGATGCTTGAATCCTTGTTTTGAAAGGATGGTTGCTAGATACTCTTCCCATAAATATGAGACATCAAACAAGACACCATGTATTTTGTCATCCTTTGCTCCATACTTGTTCTTTTCGTGTCTCAATATACGCAAGCAGAGCTTTTGGAGTGGTGTATAACTGGAGTAATACGGATGGGTTATAACCTTTAAATTGGCTTTCACTATTTTTTCTCTTTCCTGTCTGTTATAGTGTGGAGTTGAGTGGATGATTTGTGCAACGCTTGTATGTGTATCAGCATCATTTTCCAACAACATTTTTCCAAATGAAGTTTTACCGATGTAGTCAATCGTATGTCGTATCAGTTCGGTTACATGGTTGTCATGACTAAACTCACGAGTACGATATGCTATCCGACCATTAAAAGGCAAATTTGTTTTCAAATGCCTGTTAATGTCTATTGTACCTCGTACATTAGCGTCATTATACTCATTTCTCTGATATTCTTTATATATTCCTTGGGTTAACGCTTCGTTAAGAAGCTTCGGGAAAAGCAACAACAGAAAATCAAACGCTTGCTCATCTGTTGTTTCGTGTAACATATTAACAAGATTGATACGCAATACTTTTTGAAGCATATAGTGCAAAAAGAAATCCTGCTTAGTATCTGTTGCGAAGCGAGAATGTATGGAAAGGGATTGCCCGTTTACATTGATAAAACCTGCGATGTTTCCAGTATTCAATATTGCTTCCGTACATTGATTTTCTTTCCAGTGCAGTTGTAGATTCAACAATGATTGCTTATCGGTCTCATCTTCACAACGATAAAAAGAATGAGGATATACGAGCAGGCCGTTACCACTATTGCTCAACAAGTCGGATATTGTTTTGTTAGCGATGCTCTGTAGTGGTAAATACTCATCAAGGTTATCTTTGATGGTGTATGTTGTATTGTCTGCGAGTATAATCATTGAACATTCCCGTTATAATATACCCGTTCCAACATTTTAAGGTTTTCCGTGGCATTTGCAGAACCCCTCAAATATTCAAAAAGCACTCCTTTCAAATGATTCTCCCACAAATGCCTATAAGCAGCATTCTTGTTGGAGTGGTCTTCATTGAGATAGAGCTGTATTTTACTAAAATAAGAACCGCCTATATGGTATGCTACATTGAGTCCCTCTATGCCAGTTTCGGTATTTTCATCCCATATTGCAGAATTCAAACGTTTCATCTTTTCGACAACTTCATCTTTCATTTCTTGAAGTTCATCAAGCATGCCCGTATTCTCGTTAGCTTTTATTTCTTCCCAAGCGAAACGACGACGCATGGCAAAATCCATACTTTCTACGCTACGGTCTATGTCGTTCATTGTACCTATTATATAAACATTATCAGGCACATAAAAACCGTTATAGAAAGGTTCTGTCGTATCAGTTATAAGATTTTGGTATTGGGTTTTAACCTGTCCTTTTTTTCCTCGATAACCAGGGTCTATGCTGAAAAACAGTTCTCCAAATATCTTTGAAATTTCTCCACGGTTGATTTCGTCAATGATAAAGACAAACTTCTTATTATTATCAAATAATTCCGTTCCTTTTGAATATGCCAACAAACCAACATTTTGAATCATATATTGAATTATAGCTTTCCTATAATTGTCATGTCCTCCACTTGGAACTCCAGCTAATCCCCTATAAACATTGTACATTTGCTCTTTACTGAAGAACTTTGACATACCATGTATCCATGTGTCTTTTGCATAATCATTGTTTTCATAAGTTCTATTTGCCAATCCATCACCATTGACATTTAGTTCTAAACGGAAACTTGACTTTCCACTAAGTAACGGTATCTGCAAATAGTCCTGCTCGTTTAGTATGTTTATCAATTTGTCCCAGCATTCATTGAAATTATCAATAACATTTAATGTTTTACTATTTAATGCTTTCTTGCAAAAAGATTTAAACACACCGTCTTTTCTTTCAAAACCAATATTGCCATTATTATCAGGGGGAGTTGGACGTAAGCCCTCAACGAAATCGGTATAATCGTATGATGGATGAAACTGGACGAAATCATACTCAGCATCCATAGCTTCTGCTATAGCCTTTGCTAAATGCGTTTTACCTGTACCTGGTGCTCCTGTAAGAATCAAATTGTAATTCTTTTCGATGAGCTCTTTTTTTTCTTCTATATAGTTGTTCATATTATTCTGTTCCTCTTGAATATATCTTAAATGTTCCAAAATCTGCCAAGGATATGTTACTATATCCATTGCATTTTGAGGTTGTAGTACTTTCTGAAAAAGATTAAATATATTATGGCTATTTACAAACCAATTACCTCCAACAAAATCAATATGTTCTGTAGTAGTATATATTTCCAATTTATTGAATAGTTCCCATAAGTTGCCTTCATTAACAATTGTACACAAAAGATTTGGTTGTAATGAAGCTATTAAACGATTTGTTGCAGCTTTCCTATCTTGAGATGTAAAACGTCTTATCCATTGTTTTATCTCTTGATATACCTCCCACAGTGGTTGATTCTGACTATCTGCTATCTTTTTCAATAAAGGAGCAAGCTCATTCCAATGAGCTTTGATTTGTTGCTGTTCGTTTTTGGTAAAATATCCTTGTTTTAAAGAAGAAACACAATGACCAGAAGAACGCTCAAAGAACTCTTTAAAAACGTCCTCATCCCAAGTTTCCCATTGTGTCTTAGTTGCAGCTTCTTTAATGAATAGAGGCACATATTTTTTGTAATGATTCATCCAAGCATCCCAAAGGTCTATCTCATCACAATATTGCTTCAATGACTTTTTAATCATATTCTTAAAAACTATTCCTACAAATCTATGTACAAAAGTACAAAAAATCCGTGATACGGCATTCCATTATCACGGACTTTATTTTGATTTACAGCCTAATACCTTTATCCTGTTTTCTTGTCGGCATTCCTAATGCTTGCATAAACTCGTCTTTCTTTCGTCTGAACCAACTGACATGTGAAACACCATCTATCTTAAAATCAAACTTTCCCTCCGTGTCCTGTTTGAGGGAGCAAACCGCACCATCTGCCCTAAAGTGTTGCTTAAACTCACGTGAATACAGTTCGCCTTTAATGGAAACATCTTTGAATGTGCATAATTTTCTAATAATAGCATCCCCTAAGTTCAGAGTATCACGCAAGAACTTAATTGTTGGCATCAGTTTTTCCACATAGGGAAAATAACGTTTGACAAAATCCACAAACTCGGATAGTTTGCTGTTCTGTTGTTCATATGCGGTTTTTATCTCCTGTATCTGCTTGGCTTGTTGATATTCCCTCTGTCTGGCTTCTTCTTCAAGTTCAAGGATGCGGTCTTGCAATTCCTCGTTCCTACGTTCCAATGCTTTCATCTTTCCACCCCCAAAAAAGAGCCCACGCTTTCGGCTATATTGGTCGCTGCGGTCGTGGCTGCGCCTTTCAGCTTCTCGGTCTGTACCTCCTTCTTGGCTCGTTTGAGTTCCTGCTCGGCTTCGGCTTTCTGCTCCTGCAACCGTTTGTTTTCCATATCAAGGGCATCGTTCTTTTTCTTCATGTCCCGATAGTATTGCGTGGTGCTTGTGTGCCGTGCTTCAGATCCACGCACACCACGCTGCAATCCATACTTTGCCATAACCCTTGCGTAATTGTCGTGGTACGCAATCAGTGTCTGACGATTGAACAGGTCATCGGCACACAGACGGATGGTATCCGATTTTTTACGGTACTTGCGTTTACCGTTCTCCTGCTCTTTCTTGGCTTTCCGCCTTTCGCCTGTCACGATGGGAACAACCGCTGCATGGATATGCGGAGTTTTCTCGTCCATGTGCAGGTGGGCTGCAACCACATTGTCCTTTCCGTATGTGGCTTGAAGCCATTGTATGCTGTCCCTTGCGCCCTGCCGTGCCCGACTTTCTTGGCAAACTCGCTGTTGTGCTGCTCAAAGAGCTTCAACAGGGTTTCCTGCTTGACACCGATACCGAGATAGGCATCTTTGGGTTTGGCTGCGGTAACATATCCGTCCGTCTGCATCAGTTCCTGATAACGGCGGTTTACCTCCACACGGATTTTATCAACGGCAATGTTGATTCGCTGTGCTTCGGCACTTTTTCCCGAAGCACGGTTGTTCTTCACATCCCACAACCGCAAAGGAATATCCATTTTGCAGCTGAGTTGTTTAATTTCTCCGTCCACCGTAAGGCGGCACATCAAAGGCAGGTTGCCGTTGGGTTTCTCACTGCCTTTCTTCACGTAGAATAAGACCTTAAATGTACTTCTCATAACTCACTTTTTGGGGTTACAAAATAGTTTATAGCGAGTTACCAACAGATACGACAAATGATGCCAAACGATGCAAAATTTAGTTTTTGCAAGAAATTTACATCATCAACACGGGTAATGATAAAGTAACTGAACTCTTGCGCAGTTTGGCTATATTATGGCTCTCTTTGGCTTTTTACTGAGAGAAAAACATATCATAATAAACTCTTTTTCATCTAGTTAGGTGCACTTTTCTCAATTTTGTTTTCTCGCTATGTGTTTATTTTACGAATCCTTTCTTAGCCCATTTCAGACTGTTCCAGCGTCTGACGAAAAGAATGGCACGTATGTTTTCGTCGAGCAGGAAGGCACACCACATGCCGGCAAGGCCCCATCCCCAGTGGATGCCCAACAGGTAACTGAAGCCGACAGAAACAGTCCATTGTACGGTAAATCCCATGTAGAAGGGGTAGTTTACGTCACCTGCCGAACGTAGCGCATTGGTGGCGTAGATGTTTACGGCGCGTCCTATTTCTACTACTACATCGATAATCATGACTGTCACCCCCAGACGGATAATTTCTTCATTGTCTGTCAGGAGGCTGAATATGAAATGTCCTCCTGCTGCCCAGATACATGAAAGAACGAGCGAAACCAGTATGGAAAGCCGCATTACATATTTCCCCAGTAAATAGGCTGCACGTATTTTCTTTTGTCCTACCAGGTGCCCGATGCTGATTGCTCCTCCCTGAGCCATTGCAATGGCAAACAGATAAACGAACATAATAATGTTTACACTGTAAGTGCGGGTTGCCAGTGCATTATTTCCCAGCATGTTAATCAGATAAGTAATTACTACCTGAGAGAAGCTGTAGGAGAGGTTTTCGCCGGCTGATGGCAAACCTACTTTCAGCAGATTCTTCAGTTCAATCCACGGGAAAGGACGGAAATATGCAAGCGGGAAACTTGGTATATGTTTACGGAACAGGATAATGAATAGTACAATCATACTTACTCCCCGGGCTACGGAGGTAGATATTGCAGCTCCTTCAGCGCCAAGTGCCGGCATACCGAACTTTCCGAATATCAGGGAGTAGTTTCCCACTATATTCATGATATTTACCAGCACGGTGACCAGCATGGGATATATGGCTTTATTGGCACTGCGTAGCGATGCAGAGATCGTGAGTGATATTGCCTGAAAGAAAGCGAATGCACCCACAATTTCCATGTAGCCGATACCATATTTCAGCAATTCTGGCCGAAGCCCCATCCATCCTAATAGCGTGGTGGCACCGAAATGGAGGATGATACTTATTAAAACCCCTACGACAAGATTCAGGAGCAATGAAACTCCTACTACTTGTATCATGTTCTTCTGCATTTTTGCTCCCAGATATTGAGAACATAATACAGACGTACCGATATTGATAACTTCGAATACCAGGAAAGCAAACATAACTATCTGGTTTACTACTCCTACGGCAGCTACACTCTCGTCTGAATACTGGCTGAGCATGATTGTGTCTACTGCTCCCAGCATCATTATCAATAACGTTTCAATGAAAATCGGGATAACCAGTTTGGTAAGTCCTTTACGAATATTTGTCTGTTGAATTGCCTGTTCCACTAGATAATAAAAAAATCCGCGTGCAAAGTTACGACTTTTTTACACGCGGAGGCTTGACCTAAATCATTTTCTATTTATGGAGGAATGTATATTTTATCTGCCTATCAAATTCATAAATTCTTCCCGAGTTTTAGCCTGATTGAATGCTCCGGTAAAATCGGAAGTTGTAGTTACAGAGTTTTGTTTTTCTACTCCTCTCATTTGCATACACATGTGTTTGGCTTCTACCACAACCATTACTCCTAATGGGTTGAGTGTTTCCTGTATGCACTCCTTTATTTGTAAAGTCATGCGTTCTTGCACTTGAAGCCGGTGTGAGAATATATCTACCACTCGTGCTATTTTGCTTAACCCGGTAATATATCCATTAGGTATATAAGCTACATGGGCCTTGCCATAGAAAGGTAACATGTGGTGCTCGCACATGGAGAAGAAGTCGATATCTTTTACGATGACCATCTGACTGTATTCTTCTTTGAATTTTGCAGCCCTCAGCACCTCTTTAGGGTCAACTTCATAACCACGAGTTAAAGTCAGCATAGCTTTTGCTACGCGTTCTGGAGTTTTAAGCAAACCTTCACGTTCAGGATCTTCCCCTAATAAAGAAAGTATTTCCTTATAGTGCGACATGAGTTTCTGCACTTTCTCTTCGGGGAATTTCATCAGATTCGTATCAATCATTATTCAATGGGTATATTAATTTGTTCGCGTACGATTGCTACTTCTTTAAACTCACCGCTTGCTTTTAATTTACGCATGGCTACGTGTGCTTCTTCTATACTTTTGAAGTCACCGATGCGGCATAACCAGCGGGGAGGTTGAAAATAAGTATATACCGGCATATCGGGAAATTCTTTTTTGACTTTATTGGCCATGGCATTTGCCTCATTCCGTGCTACTCGTGAATTGTTTCCTGCATATACCTGTACGCGGAAGCCTCTTGCCTTTAAGGTTTTGGGAGCTCCGGAGCTTGCTGCATTACCTGCATAGCGCAATCCTATCAGAGAAGTGATGTAGCTGTCCTGATGTACACTGACTACCCCTTCTCCCGGCTGGCGGGTTTGCAGACTTTCTATGATGTTTCGCTGTGCGTTTGCGACGCTTGCTGTAAACAGGAACACAAAGGCTAATAAATATTTTATCATACCGGAATATTCTATGAATGTGAATAAGAGTATATCACGGAAGAGACAGATTACGCCCTTCCGTGATAAATAGTTATAATTCGCTTAATTATTTAAAAGCATCGATGATACCTTTGAAGTCAGCAGCTTTCAATGCAGCTCCACCGATCAAACCACCATCAACGTCTGGGTTAGCGAACAATTCTTTTGCGTTTGACGGCTTGCAGCTACCACCGTAAAGGATAGAAGTGTTTTCAGCAACTTCCTGACCATATTTAGTAGCAACCAAAGAACGGATATGAGCGTGGATTTCCTGAGCCTGTTCAGGAGTAGCAGTCTTACCTGTACCGATAGCCCATACTGGTTCGTAAGCCAAAATAACTTTACCAAAGTCTTCTGCTGACAGAGAGAATACAGAAGCCAGCTGAGCTTCTACTACTTCATTCTGCTTGTTAGCTTCGCGTTCTTCCAGAACTTCACCGATACAGAAGATTGGTTTCAGGTTGTTTGCCAAAGCCAATTTAACTTTTTCTTCCAGGATTTCAACTGTTTCGTGGTAGTAAGCACGACGTTCAGAGTGTCCTAAAATAACGTACTGAGCTCCAGTAGAAGCAACCATTTCTGCAGAAACTTCACCAGTGTAAGCTCCTGATACTTTGTCTGCACAGTTTTCTGCACCTACGCCGATAATGTTTTTGTCAACGATAGGAGTTACAGAGGCCAAGTGGATGAACGGAGTACAGATGATAACATCGCAGTTTGGTTTATCTGCTGTTAATACTTCGTTCAGTTCTTTTGCCAAAGCAATACCTTCTTGCAGGTTCTTGTTCATTTTCCAGTTACCTGCTACAATGTTTTTTCTCATTTTGTTTAAATTTTAAAGGGTTTATATAATTAGTTTTCTTTATTGGCATTTTCTTTCTTGGTTTTCCGCTTGTGCCATCTCAGCCAGGCAAGATCGCATAAGGTAAGGAAAATCAATGGGCCTGCAAACCATCCCAATACCTCAATAAGTTTATGACTGGCAGTCTTGGGATTCAGCTCTCCTATGGGTAGCTGGTTTAATGGCTTGTTCAATATATATTCGTCAGGTAGTTGGTTATTGCTCCATTTGTTGATAACCACTCCTTTTTTCAACAATACCAGTCCCGGGTTGGAACGGATGATGGTCTTTAGTGTAATTTCATCAGTCAGGGCAAACGGATATTCGGCTCCTGTATTGTCTTGCCACATGGCAATGTCTTCGTCGGATGAAGCAGTAAGACAAAGGAATCTATATCCATGTTCCAGACTGTAGTCGTATACTTCATTTATTAGATCGATATCGCTGTCGTCTGCATTTCTCAGGTGAGGAGCTACGAGCAGGAATGTATAGCTTTCATCATCCAGAATCATATCAGTCAGATCGGTTCCGTCTTCTTGCGACATAATCGAGAAGTCGTGGATAGGAGGTTCGTAGCCTTTTTCCTTGATGCGAGTTTTCGAATCAATGAATGTCCAGGTTGTATCCGATGGGAAATTGTCTATGGTAAATTCTTTTTCTACTCCGTCTTTGGCATAGATGAAAGTTGTTTCATAGGTTGTAGGCTTTTCACCTTCAGGTATTTCCATTCCTTTACGTATGTCAGCTCCGATATGGTAAGGACGAAAGTCAAATACCGGGAGTTCACGTATGCAATATAGGGTATATATGATAATAAATACAACTCCGTAAAGGGCAACCAGCCAGTCCACTTTCTCGCTGACAAGCTTTACGATTCCTGTTTTTCTCCATTTGAACACAGAAATGGCGGCAATAAGCAATACGATATTTTTCCAGAATGTTTCCCAGTTTGTCAGTTTTACGGCATCACCAAAACAACCGCAATCTGAAATCGGATTAGCAATAGCAAGCCATAAAGTAAGTGGAGTCATAAAAGACATTACAGCCAACATGAGAGTAGGGGTTATTCTGCGGTGTATTCCGAACAGCATGTAAAATCCCAAGGCAAATTCGAACACCCCCATAGCCATTGCTCCCAGATAAGGGAATGCGTCAGGTATCAGGTGTTGGAATCCCCATGCTTCCAGATAATCCTGTATTTTGTAAGCTGTTCCGTAAGGATCATTGGCTTTTATGAATCCGGAAAAGATGAAAACACCTGCCAGTAAAAAGCGGCAAATGTTTACCCATACAAAAATGGCTCTATGTAAATGTTTATTCTCCAAATTCCAGTTTTATTAATGCGAATACTGAGTAATTTATCATATCCATATAGTTGGCATCTATTCCTTCGGATACCAGCGTATTACCACTCAAGGCTTCTATTTGCTTAGTGCGATAGATTTTCATCAGAATCAGGTCAGTGTACGATGTAATCCGCATGCTTCTCCATGCTTCATCATAATCATGGTTTTTGGCAAGCATCAGTTCTAATGCTGCTTTAGCATGCTTATCGTACTGCTCAAGTGCCTGTTGCTCGGTCATATCATCAGTTTCAGCATATCCTTGTTCCAGCTGAATTAACCCAATGATGCCATAGTTTACAATAGCAATGAACTCCGGACGTATACCTTCGTTTACCAGTGTGACACCTTTGATTTCGATACTCCGAATACGGTTGGCTTTGATGAATATCTGATCGGTTACAGATGAAGGACGCATTATACGCCATGCAGCGCCATAATCGTGTAACTTCTTCGCGAACAAATCCCGACAGATTGCAATCACATGTTCAAATTGCTGTTTTGTATCTTTCATACACTATAATCCAAATATATGTCGCAAAGTTACGATTTTTCAGAAAAACCGCGCAATAAAAATGCAACATTTGTCGTTTGGGTGGATTGGAGTTGTAGAAAAAAGGATGAAAACTTAATAAACTCTAATTGCTTGAACAAAAGATTTTTGTATGATGTTGTCTGTATTATTTTTTATGTAACTAAACCTAACCTGAAAAATTAAGATTTTATGAAAACTTTAAAAATCACATTTGTAATGCTGATGACAGCATTGTTCTTGGTTCTCCCTTCATGCAGCAAGAATGATGTAAATGTAACTCTTACTCCATCTGAAGAGGTTGTAAATGCTTTTCAACAAAAATATCCGGATGTGAAAAATGTCAAATGGGAAATATTGGTCGGTGCTTATGAAGCTGAATTTATATATAGTGGAACGTATTCAGAAAACGGGCAGCATATTATACTTGATAAAGTAGAAGCGCAGGCATATATCACTCAGGGAGGAAAATGGGTACGTTCTGAGTTTGATGTGACGAAGGATTATCAGGATTCTTCTTCTTTGGTTGTTCCTCGTGCTGTTAGAGAAACTATTGCAGCAAAAGGGAAAAAGGTGGATGATGTGAAACTTTTTGACTGGTCGGACCGTAATGATTATTTTTATGTGGAATTTGATGAGCCTGACTCTGAACTCTTGATTAACTTCGATGGGACTCTTTATTAAGTTCCTGTTTTTCATTTGTATAGACTGATAGACTGATGCTTATCTAAGTCCTTGTTTTATAACGATATACATAAGGTAAACGTAGTAAAAAGTAGGTTGGATAACAAGGGAAACGTATTCTTGTAGTAGTTGCCGATGAGTGGTAGTCGTAAAAATGTATCTACTTTTGGCGAAACGAAATTTATATAGCTATGAAACTGAATACACTTTTGTTATCCATGTCTTGTGCGGCTTTGACTTTGCCGCTTTTTGCTCAGAATACCCGTATGGAAACTTTTTGTAATCCGCTGAATGTAGATTATACGTATATGATTTACAATTCGGATAAGGATATTTCATATCGTTCGGGAGCCGATCCTGCCGTTGTGGAATTTCGTGGTGAGTATTATATGTTTGTCACTCGTTCACATGGCTACTGGCATTCTACAGATTTGCAAAACTGGAATTTTATTCCGGCTCCTGCCAACTGGTATCCGCAGGGATGTAACGCTCCTGCTGCACATAATTATAAAGATTCATTGCTATATGTATGCGGCGATCCCTCTGGGTCAATGAGTGTGCTTTATACAGATGATCCAAAGAAAGGTAACTGGAAAGGAGTTCCTGCTATTTTGCACGATTTGCAGGATCCGGATTTATTTATAGATGATGATGGTAAGGCTTATATGTTCTGGGGATCATCGAATGTTTTCCCTATTCGAGGAATAGAATTGGATCGTAACCATCGTTTCTTGCCAAAAGGAGAAAAGAAAGAGCTTTTTGGACTTGATTTGGCAAATCACGGTTGGGAACGATTTGGAGAAAATCATGTAAGCGACTCTGATCTGGGAGGTTTTATAGAAGGCCCCTGGATGACTAAACACAATGGAAAGTATTATTTGCAATATGGTTCTCCCGGAACCGAATTTAATGTATACGGTGACGGAGTTTATGTAGCCGATCATCCAATGGGCCCTTATACGTATCAGAAACATAATCCGGTATCGTATAAACCTGGTGGCTTTATGAATGGAGCAGGTCATGGAAGCAGTGTACTTGGTCCTGACAGTACATACTGGCATTTTGCATCTATGTCTTTGTCTATCAATGTAAATTGGGAGCGTCGTCTTTGTATGTTCCCTATGGGTTTTGATAATGACGGTATTATGTTCTGTGATACTCGTTTTGGAGATTATCCTCATTATGCTCCAGCCGTACCAGGGAAAAAAGGAGAGTTCCGCGGTTGGATGTTGCTTTCATACAAGAAGCCTGTCACAGCTTTTTCTTATGTAAAAGAATATACTCCTGCTGCCTTGACCGATGAAAAGACAAAATCTTTTTGGCTTGCTGAAGCTAATAATGATAATCAGTGGGTGATGATTGATTTGCAGAAAGAAGCTGAAGTATGTGCTGTACAGATTAATTATCATGATTATCAGAGCAATATGTATGGACGTTATGAAGGATTATATCATCGTTATTATGTAGAAGGCTCATCCGACGGTAAAAATTGGAAGATTCTGGTAGATCGTCGTAGAAGCTACAAAGATACTCCGAATGACTATGTCGAACTGGCACATCCTGCAAAAGTCAGATATGTACGTTACCGTAATCTTCATGTACCTACCCCTCATCTGGCCATATCAGAATTGCGTATTTTTGGTAAAGGAACAGGAAAGGCTCCTAAAAAAGTTGACGGATTAAAACTGGTTCGTCAGGCGGACCGCAGAGATGTAGCTATCAGTTGGAAACCTGTTCCAGGTGCACAAGGATATAATGTATTATGGGGAATTGCTCCAGATAAGTTGTATAGCTCGTGGATGGTATACGATGAAAATGAATTATTTATGCGTTCGCTTACAACAACACAGGATTATTATTTCTGCGTGGAGGCATTCAATGAGAATGGAGTAGCCGAACGTTCTGAAATATTACATTGTAAATAAGAGAAAGAGAATATAGAACGGGAATTTGTAAAAGTCATTCGTGGCACAGTAAGCTATGAATGACTTTTGTTTTATCTGCAAAATCTGTATATGGATATGATTGAATTTTAATAAATCGTGTATCTTTGTACTTAAATGTTATAAAAAATTCCTATGAAGTCAGTACTATTGAAGATACTTCTAATACTTTCGTTTCTTCCCTTTTCTCAGGTCTGGGGAGCTGATTTTATTCCTGCCATTACAAACTATACGGTAAAAGATTATGAGGGAGGTCATCAGAACTGGGCGTGTGCGCAAGGTGACGATGGAGTAATGTATTTTGGTAATAATAATGGCTTGCTGGTCTACGATGGTTTTTCCTGGGAACTTCACCGGGTTCCCGGTGGATATATTGTCCGTTCTGTTTTTGTTGATGGCGATAGAGTATATATTGGTTCTTTCGAAGAGTTCGGTTACTTTATTCGGAAGACGGATGGACAAATGCAATATCATTCTTTGAGTGCTGGGATTAAAGATAAAATAAGTTCTAACGATGAAATCTGGCACATCATACGCCTGGGAGAAAAAATCTATTTCCAGTCGTTTACCGGCTGGTATTCGTACGACGGAAAAGCTGTCAGCTACATGGACAGAAAAAGTGGATTCCGCCCTTTGTATTTTTATACTTGTCATGAAAAAGTTTATGCTCAGATGATTAATGGAGGTTTCTATGAGTTTGACGGGCAACGTTTTCATCTTCTTTTGGAGCGCACAGCTGTAGGTAATGACAATGTAGTAGCAATATTGCCTTATGGAAATAGCGGAATGGTTTTGCTTACTGTCGACAGTGGATTGTTTGTGTATGAGCATGGAACTGTTTCTGCACTTCGTACGGATATAGACGCTCAGTTGAGATGGGCAAAAGGCAACCGGGCTGTAATGGTTGGAGATTCTATATTGGCTATTGGTACGATTCTGGATGGTATTTATGGAGTAGATAAGAAAGGACATCTGCTTTGGCATCTTAACAGGGATAATCAATTGAACAATAATTCTGTAATGGGACTGTTCGGAGATAGGGAAAATAATCTTTGGGCAGCACTGGATGATGGTATTTCTTTTGTTCATACCAATACTTCTATAACACTGCTCACTCCTTCTGTCAGAGATTTGAGTATCGGTATGGTTTATGGAGTGGAAAGGGTAGGAGAAAAAATTTATTTGGCTACCAATCAGGGAGCTTATGAATATAACAGGCGTACAAGTGAAATTCATCTTCTTCCGCATACGTCTGGTCAGAATTGGTATGTAAAACAAATTGACTCTCAGATATTTATTGGAAATGATATGTCTACGATGCTTGTGGAACAGAATGGAAGTATTCAGTCTGTTCCCGGAGCGTTAAATAGTACATGTATTGTTGAAGCGTCTATTAACGGACAAGAAGTGCTGGTAGAGGCCTCTTATGCGGAGTTGCGTATCTGGAAGAAACAAGCGGGGATATGGAAACTATCGCATAATGTACAGGATTTTTATGCGCCGATTAAGTCGCTGGAAGTTGATGGTACTGGAACAATCTGGGCTTCACACATGTACAATGGACTTTATCGTATCAAACTGGATGATGATTTGCATCGCATAAAAGATTTGGAGCATATTCATACGTTGGGAGGCAAGCAGAAGTCCGGCAAAATTCATGTAATGAAGATTAGAGGGCGTATCGTCTTTTCCAATACAGAAGGATATTTCATGTACGATGATATCGAACGGAAAATCAAGCCTTATGATTTGTTGAATACTTCTGTTCCGTTTTTGACAGATGCCCATACAGCCGTAGATGTGCATAATAATGAAATGCTGTGGCTGATAAATTCACATGAATATGTTCTTCTGGCTTATCAGGAAGGAAAATTTGTAATTAAGCGTCGTATTCCGGTAGAAATGTTCAATTCTCCTTGTATTGAAGGGAATAATAAAATATATGTAGATGGAAACGATTGTTATTTGAATCTGAATAATAGTATAGCTTGTTTGCATTTCAACGAGCAATATATAGGTCAGAAGGCCTTGTCTGGTTTAAAAATCCGGCAAATATTGGCTTCTTCTTCATCCGGTAAAGAACTGGCATTGGATTTATCGCAGAAAACGACAATTTCCAGTGATTATCGTGACATATCTGTTCTTTTATCTTATCCGTGTTATGATCAGCCGGCTATTCGTTTTAAATTTAAGCTGTATGCCAATAATCAGCTTTTGGTAGAAGATTCTTCCTTCCCGTCCGTTCACTTTGGTAGTCTGGAGTTTGATACATATACTTTGTGGGCTGGGGTATATAGTGATGATGGCCGTTTATTGGATGAAACGGAGTATGTTTTTGTTATCAATAAACCTATGTGGATGTCTTATCCGATGTTGTTTTTATATCTTTTGCTGTTGGGAGGATTGGTTTACGGTGTGGCCCGATGGCGGGGAAAGGTTGTTGCTGAAAAGAAGAGAAAGGAATATGAAGCACATAAAATAGAGCAGAATATTAAATTGAGTGAGCAGCAAAGACTGATAGCTGAACAGCAGAAAAAATTGCTGGAGGCAGAATTGTCGCTCAAGGGAAAAGAGCTTGCCAGTATGGCATTAGGAACATTTGCCAAGCAGGAAATGCTGGAGAAACTTCGTCTGGTTGTGCAGGAGCAGTTGGCGAAATCGCAGTGCGGGCGTAAAAACATGGAACTGGTACTGAAGCAAATTAATGAAAATATAGTAGAAGAGGATTCGTGGGAAGTTTTCCAACAGAATTTTGACTTGATTCATCAGCGCTTTTTCCGTACGTTGCGTGAACGCTATCCGAGCTTGACGGCAACCGATTTACGGTTCTGTGCCTTTTTGCGCCTGAACCTTTCCACTAAAGATATTGCTCAAATGACAAATCTGACAATACGAGGTGTAGAGGCAGCTCGTTATCGTATCAGAAAGCGTATGGAAGTACCCGATGGCATGAGTTTGGTTGACTTTTTGATAGAACTGAAGTGATACTTTAATTACCTGATTATTAATGTTGATTAGCTGAAAAAAGTAGTAAAAAAGTAGTGTGAAAAGGCCTCGAAGTAGTAACGTCGTATTACTTTTTTTGTGAATCGTTAAGTTTATGTTCACCTTTGCCATCGTTTTGAATCATAACTTTAATCAATTCATGAAAAAAAAATTAGTATTCATTCTGATGTCATTATTGTTCGTTGTTGGCGCTTATGCACAGCGAATGGTAACGGTTCAAGGTGTTGTTACAGATGCAACATTCAAGGAACCTGTAATTGGTGCTAATATTGTAGTGAAAGGCACAACGCTCGGAACCATCTGTGATGTAGATGGTAAGTATGTTCTTGAAAACGTTCCAGCAGACGGAACGTTGGTTTTCAGTTTTATTGGTATGAAAACCGTCGAAGTAAAAGTCGATGGTAAGACAACAGTTAATGTTGAGCTTTCTGATGATGTTCAAAAGTTGGAAGATGTAGTCGTTATTGGTTATGGAACCAGTAAAGCCAAAGATTTGACTGCTCCTATTTCGGTTGTAAAAAGTGATCAGATTGCTTCTCAGGCTACAACTTCACCGATGTCGGCTTTGCAAGGTAAAGTTCCTGGCATGAATGTCGTTTCATCGGGTGCTCCAGGTAGTGGTCCGAAAGTAACTATCCGTGGTTTGGGATCATTTGGTGACACTTCTCCTCTTTATGTTGTAGACGGTATGTTCTACGATAACATTAACTTCTTGAACAATTCTGATATTCAGGAAATTTCTGTATTGAAAGATGCTTCGGCTGCAGCTATCTATGGTGTACGTGCTGCCAATGGAGTTGTGATTATTACAACAAAGAAAGGTAAGCGTAATACAAAAGCGCGGATTACGTATAACGGTTATGTAGGTGTACAGACTGCTACCAATGTGCTTGATATGGCTAATTCGCATGAATATGCTACGTTAGTGCTTGAAGCTAACCGTCAGGCATATGAACCGCTGGTTAAAGCTTCTATCGAAAAATTCGGCGGTGATTATGATTCGTTGACTTTTGGAGCTGATACTGACTGGTATGATGAGTTGCTGCGTCCTGCATTGATGACTAATCATGGAGTAGATATTGCCGGAGGTAGTGAGAAGGCAACATATGCAGTGGGTGTAAATTATCTGTATCAGAATGGTATCATGGATACCCGAAACAGTTATAACCGTCTGAATTTCCGTGCAAATTTTGATTTTGAAGCAACAGACTGGTTGAAAGTAGGAAGCAACATTGTTATCAGTAATTCAGAACAGTACAATGCAGAAAATTCAGCTTGGCTGGCTGCATACAATATGCCTTCTTTAATTCCGGTATACGATTATAGCCGTTCGGATGATGAGGCTTTCCCTGAAAAATTTGCTTCTCCTCAGCAGATTGGTCTTACTAATAACTTCTCGAATCCGGTAGCTATTGCAAAATACAATAACAATAGTCTGAATGAGAACTTCCAGGTTATGGCAAATTTCTTTGCAGAATTGAATTTAATTCCTAATAAACTGAAATTCAAGACAAGTTACAGCCAGGACTTCTCATTGATAAGAGGACGTGTATATGTTCAGCCTTATCTGGTAAGTTCGTTGCAACAGAATTCAGAATCAAGATTGACCAAGACAGACACAAATTATTATAATTATATATGGGATAATACATTGACTTATACAGATTCTTGGGGTAGTCATAATCTGAATGTCTTGTTAGGACAGTCTGCTCGTCAGGAACAGATGCGCAAGCTGGAAGGAAAAGCAACCAATGTTCCCGGTGACTATGATGAATATTTATATCTTACTCAAGGTAATGCAACAGGACGTGAGGTAAGTGATGACGGTTCTTGCTATCGTGGATTGTCTTATTTTGCTCGTGCTAGTTATGATTATGCAGGAAAATATTTATTGTCTTTGACAATGCGTGCAGATGGTAGTTCCAAATATCAGAACAAATGGGGATATTTCCCTTCTGTGGGTGCTGCATGGGTAATGAGTGATGAAGATTTCTTTAAGAAGCAAGAAGTAATTGACTACATGAAGGTACGTGCCAGCTGGGGACAGCTCGGTAATGACCATGTTTCTGCCAGTGATGGATTTGCTTCAATTGTAACTGGCACATCTGCTTCAGGTGTATTTGGAAATACTACATTGCCTGGTTTCCAGAATACAAGCTACTTTAGCTGGTTAGGTTGGGAAAAAGTAGAAGAATTCAATGTTGGTGTAAACTTCGCTGTACTTGATAGCCGCCTGAATGTTGATGTAGATTATTATAATCGTATGACAAAGAATGCTGTTATCAGTACAACCTTGCCTTTCAGTACTCAAACTTTAGCTGGAAACAATGGTGAAATTGAAAACAGTGGTGTTGATATTCAATTAAACTGGAGTGATAAAATTGGCAAAGATTTCAGCTATTATGCTGGAGTAAACTTGTCTACTCTCCGTAACCGTGTAAAGAGTTTGAATGGTGCTCCTTATATTTATGGCGGTAGCGCTGAGAGCCGTACCATAAATCTGGTAGGAGAAGAAATGCAGTCGTATTATGGATATAAGGTATTGGGTGTATATCAGAATCAAGCTCAGATTGATGCAGACCCGATAGCTAATGCGAATGGACTGGAACCAGGTGACTTTATTTACGAAGACATAAATAATGACCAGGTTATAGATGATAAGGACCGTCAGATTTTAGGATCGAATATTCCGAGATTGACTTATAGTTTCAATTTAGGTTTCCAATATAAGAATCTGGAATTCTCTCTGTCAACATTCGGACAGGCTGGAAATGAAATTTATAACCGTAAACGTGCTGTACGTTACACTCAGGCAAACTTCAACTTCGATAAAGACTTTTATGATAACCGTTGGACAGGTGAAGGTTCTACCAATACTTATCCGTCAGCAAAAGGTATGCTGAAAGCATGGAACAATAGCCATACAAATTCTTTCTTTGTTGAAAAAGGAAACTTCTTCCGCATACAGAATATTATGTTGGCATATAATTTCCGTAATATCCGTATGGGAGGCTATACATTGCCAGGAGTTAAACTTAGCTTGACTGCTGATCGTCCGTTTACTTACTTTACATCTAACGGATTTACTCCGGAAATTAGTCAAAACTTTGGTTGGGATGAGGGAGTTTATCCTTTGGCAGCCACTTATACTTTTGGCTTGACTATTGATTTCTAATAAATTGCTAAACACGTTAAGTTATGAAAAGTCTTAAGATAAAAAATATATTATTGTGTGCATTTGCTGCCACAACATTATTGTCTTCCTGCTCCGATTTTTTGGATAAATTGCCGGAAAATAAGGTAGACGAAGAGAAAGTTGACTATACGAACCTGAATAATATGTACCAGCCGGTGTCTGGTGTTTATGCCAAATTGCGTCAGAGAGGTTCTCACTGGATTGTATGGGGAGCTACAGTAGTACGTGATGATGATGTTTCTACCGGACGAATTGATGATCAGGCTGATTTGGTGGCTATTGATCAGAGTTATAATTATAATGCAGGTTTTTGGGGAACCAATGAAGCATGGATGGTTTACTATGATATCATCAAAGTTGCAAATGCAGCACTGGAAGCCCTTGATAATTATGCCGTAAATATTGTTTCGGAGGCAGATGGAAAACGTTATGAAGAATATACAGGTGAAGTAAAATTTATTCGTGCATACTGCTATTATCGTCTGACAGAGTTATTTGGCCCGGTTACTATCTTGCGTGACAATAAGCAGACAGATATGACTCGCTCTACAGTTAATGCTGTTTATCGTTATATGCTGAGTGATCTGGAATACTCTATGACATATTTGCCACGTATCCGCCCTAATGAATATACAGACCGTATCGGAGCTGTTTCTGCTTTTACAGCTGAAATGCTGGCTGCTAAAGTTTATATGGAGCAGGGAAACTGGTCGGAAGTTGAAAGACTGACAGATGATATTATTGGTAGTAAGAAATTCTCTTTGTACAGTGATTTCAACAATCTGTTCAAGATTCCAGGTAAGCTTTGCGATGAATCTTTGTTCGAAATGCAGTTTACTGACTTTGGAAATGGTTCGGGAGAAGTTGTTGTTTCGGATAGCTGGTTCACATTCCAGGGACCTTTGAATGATGGTAATATATCTGGATGGGGCTTTATCAGTCCGACCAAAGCTTTCCGTCAGTGGGCTGCAGAACGTGGTGAGACTATTCGTGCTACTACTACTTTCTTAATGGCAGGTGAAACTACTCAGGAAGGTGATTTCATTAAAGCACCAGCTAGTGATGTTGCTCCAGATTGCTTCAATGGCAAGGCATATACTCCGTCTAACCAGATGACTGAAGGGCGCACAGAGTATGGAACAAATAATAATATTCGTGTATTCCGCTATGCAGAAGTCCTTTTGATGAATGCGGAAGCTAAAGTTCGTCAGAATAAAGATGGTGATATTTCATTCAATTTGGTTCGTAAGCGTGCAGGAATGCCTGAACTGGAAGATGTGACACTTGACCAGATTATGGACGAACGTCGTATGGAACTTGCTTTAGAATGGGGTGAACGATATAACGATTTGCGTCGTACCGGAAAACTGAGTGAGGTATTAGGTCCGTTGGGATGGACTTCTGGAAAGGAATATTATCCGGTTCCTACAGCTCAGATAGACATCTCTTCTACTTTGGAAAATGAGCCAAAGGATGAATAAAGGTAGATAGTTTTTTTGAAGGTAGCTTTCAGGAGTTTATCACGTATGTGCAGGTGATGCTCCTGAAAGTATTATAAACCGATAATCTGTAAATTCTTATGTGGAAATATTTTTGTGGTCTGTGTGCATTGTTTTTGCTTTCATGCACATCTACGTCCAAAGAAAAAACTTTAAGTATAACCGAACAGACAGCATCTCGTCCGGATTCTTTTGCTTCGGACAGCGTGATGTTAGATTATATACAAAAGGTGCATTTTAACTATATGTGGGATGGAGCAGAACAGACATCCGGTCTGGCTCCTGAACGTATTCATCTGGATGGGAACTATCCTCAGAATGATTCTTCAGTAGTTACTACGGGGGGAAGTGGATTTGGTATCGCAGGTATTCTGGTTGCTATTGATAGAAAATTTATTTCTCGGGAAGAAGGAGTGGCACGCTTACATAAGATCGTCGACTATCTTACACGTGCCGATCGTTTTCACGGAGTATGGCCCCACTGGCTTGATGGACCGACAGGGAAAGTTAAACCTTTTGGAACGAAAGATGATGGAGGCGATCTGGTGGAAAGCTGTTTTGTTATGCAAAGCTTACTTTGTGTCCGCCAGTATTTCGAAAATGGTAATCAGGAAGAGCAGCTGTTGTGTACAAAGATTAATAAATTGTGGCATGAAATGGAGTTCGACTGGTATCAGAATGGCAAGGATGTCATCTATTGGCATTGGTCGCCCAATTATGGCTGGGAAATGAACTTTCCTCTCGAAGGCTATAATGAAGCTTTGATTGTCTATGTATTAGCTGCATCTTCACCTACTCATCCTGTTCCTGCTTCTGCATATCATAATGGATGGGCGCGAGGAGGAGATATCAAAACTTCAGCTGCACCATATGGACTGCCTCTGGAATTGAAGCATAATGGTGCGGAAGAATTGGGAGGACCGTTATTCTGGGCTCACTATTCGTATATAGGACTTGATCCTCGTAAGATTAAAGATAGATATGCTGATTACTGGAATGTAGTACGGAATCATGCTTTATCCGACTATAGATATTGTGTAGAGAATCCTAAGAAATATAAAGGTTATGGTGAAAACTGCTGGGGACTTACAGCCAGTTATTCTGTGAAAGGATATGCTGCACATTGTCCGGGTGAAAATGATTTGGGAGTAATTACTCCTACTGCAGCTTTATCTAGTTTCCCTTATACTCCTGAAGAATCAATGCGTGCCTTGAAATATTTCTATTCAAAAGGTGACAGCATATGGGGAACTTATGGCTTTTATGATGCATTTTCAGAAACGGATAACTGGACTGTACCGCATTATCTGGCCATTGATCAGTGTACAATTGCGCCAATGATAGAAAACTATCGTAGCGGATTATTGTGGAACTTGTTTATGAGTTGTCCTGAAATTCAGGCAGGACTGAAGAATTTGGGTTTTGAAGTTAAGAAGTGATTTATTTTAATTAGAAAGAAATAATGAAAAAGACAACATTCCTTTTAGTGACTTCTTTGTGTGTGTCGGCTACTATGTTTGCCGGGAACAAGAAATCACTGTTGCCTAAAGATGAGGGTAATATGGATAAGTTCGTGACCGAACTGATGAGCAAGATGACTCTTCAGGAAAAATTAGGTCAGTTGAACTTGCCTGTAACAGGTAATATAACAACGGGACAGGCTAAAAGTAGTGATGTAGCCGGAAAAATCAGCCGCGGAGAAGTAGGAGGCTTATTTAATCTGAAAGGAGTAAAGGCAATCCGTGAAATGCAGGAACTGGCTGTTGAGAAAAGCCGTCTGGGCATTCCCTTGCTCTTTGGTATGGATGTAATTCATGGATATGAAACAGTTTTCCCTATTCCTTTGGGACTTTCTTGTACCTGGGATATGGAAGCAATAGAAAAATCTGCTCGTATTGCCGCTGTTGAGGCGAGTGCCGATGGTATTTGCTGGACTTTTAGCCCGATGGTAGATATCTGTCGCGATGCACGTTGGGGCCGTGTTTCAGAAGGTAATGGAGAAGATTCCTATCTGGGCTCTGAGATTGCAAAAGCTATGGTCAGAGGCTATCAGGGAGAGAAGATGGAGAGAAATGACGAAGTTATGGCTTGTGTAAAGCATTTTGCATTATATGGTGCTATCGAAGCTGGTCGTGATTACAATACTGTAGACATGAGCCGTAACAGAATGTTTAATGAATATTTTCCTCCTTATAAAGCAGCAGCAGAAGCTGGTGCTGGTAGCTTTATGAGCTCATTTAATGAGGTCGACGGAATACCTGCAACCGCTAATCGCTGGTTGATGACGGATGTTCTGCGTAATCAGTGGGGATTTGACGGTTTTGTAGTTACTGACTATACGGCAATTGCTGAGATGGTTGATCACGGTATCGGTGATTTACAAGAAGTATCTGCACGTGCACTAAAGGCTGGTACGGATATGGATATGGTAGCTGATGGTTTCATCGGAACACTCGAAAAGTCGCTGAAGGAAGGAAAAGTCAGCATGCAGGATATCGATACAGCTTGTCGTCGTATGCTGGAAGCTAAATATAAGTTAGGTCTGTTTGAAGATCCGTATAAATATTGTGATTTAAAACGTCCGGCTAAAGACTTATACAATGCAGAACACCGTGCTGAAGCTCGTAGAATAGCCGCAGAATCATTTGTTTTATTGAAGAATCAGAACAATCTCTTGCCTTTACAGAAAAAAGGAAATATTGCATTGATTGGTCCTTTGGCTAACACTCGTACCAATATGCCTGGTACATGGAGTGTAGCTGCTACTCCTCAGCGCTATAGCACACTTCTGGAAGGACTTCAAAGAGCTGTTGGTAATCAGGCTAATGTTCTTTATGCACAAGGAAGTAATTTGATGTACGATGCCGACTATCAGACTCGTGCTACAATGTTTGGGCGTGAAATACCTCGTGGAGATGATAAGAAGCTATTAGAAGAAGCCTTGAATGTTGCAGCACAAGCTGATGTCATCGTTGCTGCATTAGGAGAATCTTCTGAAATGAGTGGTGAATGTAGTAGTCGTACAGAGTTGGAAATGCCTGATGCGCAGAGAGATTTATTGGATGCTTTGTTGAAAACAGGTAAGCCTGTTGTGTTAGTTCATTTTTCAGGACGTCCTACAGTAATGACATGGGAACAACAACATGTTCCGTCAATCTTGAATGTCTGGTTTGGAGGAAGTGAATCGGCTGATGCTATATGTGATGTCTTGTTTGGTGACGTTTGTCCAAGTGGAAAGCTTACAGCAACCTTCCCACAGAATGTCGGACAATTGCCAATGAACTACAATCATAAAAATACGGGTCGACCTCTTGCAGAAGGAAGATGGTTTGAGAAGTTCCGTAGCAATTATATTGATGTCTCGAATGATCCTTTATATCCTTTTGGATATGGATTGAGCTATACAACATTTGCTTATTCAGATATGCAGTTGAGTGCGGATTCTATGAATAAACAAAATGGTGAGCTGACAGCTTCTATTACAGTTACGAATACAGGAAATTACGATGCAGACGAAATTGTTCAGTTGTATATCCGTGATATTGTTGGCAGCATTACCCGTCCTGTAAAAGAGTTGAAAGGTTTCCAGCGTATACACTTGAAGAAAGGAGAGAGTAAGAAAGTTTCCTTTAAGATTACTCCTGAACTTCTTAAATTTTATGATTACGACCTGAATTATGTCTGTGAGCCGGGAGATTTTAATGTAATGATAGGCTCAAATAGTCAGGATGTGTTTGTCTTGAAATTTACTGTTACAGAATAAAGAGAAATAAAAAATCTCTAAAAGAACAGATTATAAATTATATAAAAAGTCATAGCAAGATTTATTTCTGAGATCATGCTATGGCTTTTTCTTTTTTTATCTTCTCCCTATTCTGAAAAGTATTATGCTATGCCGTATGAGATGCTGAATAACATAATTGACATATATAAATACATTTATGTCATGGATGTATACAATAGGGAGGCCTTTAGCAATTTACATATTTCTTGTGCGTTACATGATTGTCAGTTTTGGATATAAAAAAAACGTATTGTTAAATTATCTTTGCTGCAACTTAAATGAGTGAAAGGCGTTTAATTAGATTATTAAAGATATGAAAAACCAAATCTTAATCCTGTTTATAGGGTGTTTATTCATATTTAGTGGGTGTCACAAAGTAAAACATGAATCTGATTTTGCAAGCTATGCCATGACGTTAATGGATAGTACTTTGATGTATTATAAAGTACCTGGTCAGGTCCTGTTTTATGAAACATATCCTAAACGTGATGCGGATCTGGTTACCTATTTAGCAGGAGCTGACACCATACGTAAGAATAGAGTTGCTTATTTATGGCCGACTTCAGGTATGTTTTCAGCTTTGAATGCTTTGCAGAAAACTACAGGCGATAAGAAATATGAGAACATGATTGAATCTGTAATCTTACCGGGCCTGGAATGTTACTTTGATTCATTGCGTGTACCGGGTTGTTATCAATCTTATCTTACAGAAGGTGGAAAGTCGGATCGTTTTTATGATGATAATCTTTGGTTAGGATTAGACTTCTTGGATCTGTATGAACAAACAGGAAATGATGCTTATTTAGCTTCAGCACGCAATATTTGGAATTTTATAGAAAGTGGTTGCGATTCAATTCTAGGAGGTGGAGTTTACTGGTGTGAGCAAAAAAAAGAATCTAAGAATACATGTTCGAATGCTCCGGCAGCAGTGCTGGCTTTACGGTTGTATTCATTGACTAAAGAGAAACACTTTTTTAGAATGGGGCAGGATCTATATTATTGGACGAAGAAGAATTTACAAGACCCTGCTGATTTTCTTTATTTTGATAATATTACTTTGGATGGTAGCGTAAATAGAACCAAGTTTCAATATAATGCAGGACAGATGTTGCAAGCTTCAGTGCTATTGTATAATCTGACAAAAGAGAATTTATATTTAGAAGAAGCGCAACGTTTGGCATCGGCATGTGGTCAATATTTTTTTGAAGACTTTGTAGCTGAAGATGGCGAATCATTTAAGGCAATAAAAAATGGAAATGTTTGGTTTGTTGCCATTATGCTGAGGGGATTTGAGGAGTTGTATAAAGTAGATCGTAATCCTGTTTATTTGAATAGTTTTAAGAAAACATTGCAATATATGTGGGAACATAACCCCAATCAGAATATGCTGTTTGACGATGATTGCTTTGTAGAGAAAAGAAGTGAAAGTAAAGATACGAAGTGGTTACTTACTCAAGCTGCGATGATAGAAATGTATGCAAGATTATCAAAAATAAAGTAAAATATAATAGTTATGAAAAACTCAGTTAGTTTAAAAAGTGTATTGTTGTGTACACTTATTGGAGCCAGCTTTATGTCAGAAAACGGTTATGCTTCTTCGTTAGTAGAACCATTTCCTGTTGCAGTTCGTGAGAGTACACAAGATTATGTGTCACAACGTCCGGAAGTTTCAAAACGTTTATTTCATTCGAAAGCTGTTGAGGCTAAGATACAAGAGGTAAAGAAGCTATTGACTAATCCTTATTTAAGATGGATGTTCGAAAATTGTTTCCCGAATACCCTTGATACTACCGTGCATTATCGTACTCAGGATGGGGATGATGATACATTTGTGTATACGGGTGATATTCATGCCATGTGGTTACGTGATTCTGGCGCACAAGTATGGCCATATGTAGATCTGGCTAATGAAGATCCGGCTTTGAAAAAAATGCTTAGAGGAGTGATTCTTCGTCAGTGGAAATGTATCAATATTGATCCTTATGCAAATGGGTTTAATGATGGTCCGGTTGGTGGAGAATGGATGAGTGATAAAACAGATATGAAACCAGAACTTCATGAGCGTAAGTGGGAGATTGATTCTTTGTGTTATCCTTTACGTTTGGCTTATCACTATTGGAAAATTACAGGTGATGCATCTGTCTTTGGAGATTTATGGCTTGAAGCTATTCAGAATATATTGACTACTTTTAAGGATCAGCAACGTAAAGACGGACGTGGCTCATATTCTTTCCAAAGAAAAACAGAACGTGCTTTGGATACGATGACGAATGAGGGATGGGGAAATCCGGTGAAGCCTGTAGGTTTGATAGCTTCTTCTTTCCGCCCTTCTGATGATGCTTCTACTTTCCAGTTTCTGATTCCTTCTAATTTCTTTGCTGTTACTTCTTTGAGAAAAGCGGCAGAAATTTTAAAGCAGGTTAATAAAAAACCAGAATTAGCTAAGCAGTGTACTGATTTGGCTGATGAAGTTGAGAAAGCTTTACGGAAGTATGCGATTTACAACCATCCTAAATATGGTAAGATCTACGCTTATGAAGTAGATGGATTTGGAAATTATCTGTTAATGGATGATGCAAATGTTCCTAGTTTGCTGGCAATGCCTTATTTGGGAGATGTTGATGTAAACGACCCTATTTATCAGAATACACGTCGTTTTGTCTGGAGTGAAGATAATCCTTATTTCTTTAAAGGAAAAGTAGGCGAAGGAATAGGTGGACCTCATATTGGTTATGATATGGTATGGCCTATGAGTATTATGATGAAAGCTTTTACCAGTCAGGATGATAAAGAAATTCAGTCTTGTATAAAAATGCTGATGACTACGGATGCGGGAACTGGTTTTATGCATGAATCTTTCCATAAGGATAATGCAGAGAAGTTTACTCGTCCTTGGTTCGCATGGCAGAATACATTATTTGGTGAGCTGATACTGAAATTGATTGCAGATGGCAAACTGGAACTGCTGAATGGAATAAAGTAATAAGATGATAATTTGTATTCTATCTTATTTTTCGAAGCTTTATATAGAAGATGTATAACTTTAAATCAATAAAAATGAATACTAATTTAAAAATGTTAGCTGCTCTGGCGGCCATTACATTAACCTCACCTGTTGCTACTCTTTATGCAACTGTAGGCGGTCAGGAAGTATCGCAAGCTGTGATGACAATCCGGGGAAATGTAAAGGATGTAAATGGAGAGCCGTTGATAGGAGTCAGCATTTCAGTGAAAGGTAGGTCGGGACAGGGAACTGTTACCGATATAGATGGTAACTTCACCCTTCAGTGTGAAAAGGGAAATGTGTTGTCTTTTTCTTATATCGGATATAAGACAACAGAAGTGAAGGTCGGAAATAAGTCTGATCTGATGATTACATTGCAGGAAGATACGGAACAACTGGAAGAAGTTATCGTTGTAGGATATGGTACTACTACGCGTAAAAGTGCAGTAGGTTCTGTCAGTCAGGTAAAATCTGAAGCAATCACTAAGCGTCCTGTAGCTAATGTTACACAAGCCTTACAGGGTGCAGCACCGGGAGTAATTGTCCAACAGACAAGCTATAACCCTAACGATAATAAAACTAACTTTAATATTCGAGGTATCAGTACGCTGAATGATAATAGTCCGTTGATTGTAATTGATGGAATTGTGTCTGATGGAGGAAGTTTCAATAAGTTGAACCCGAATGATATTGAGAATATATCTGTATTGAAGGATGCTGGTACAGCCGCTATTTACGGATCACGTTCGGCAAATGGTGTAATCGTGGTAACTACTAAATCTGGTAAAAAGAATGAAAAACCAACAGTACGTTTAAATGGTTCTGTGGGTTGGCAAAATCCTGATATTTTATTCTCTCCGGTAGCTGGGTATCAGAATGCAACCTTAACAAACTTGGCTAATACAAATGTTGGAAATGATCCGAAATTTACTCCAGAGCAGATTCGTGATTTAGCTGCACATCAGAGTGAAGAAAGTTGGTTCTACGATCAGATTATGCGTACAGCTTTACAGCAGAATTATAATCTGAGTGTTTCAGGAGGATCTGCTAATACGACCTATATGGTTTCTATGGGATATTTTGATCAGGAAAGTAATTATGTAGGTAACAAGAATTTCGGAGTGGAACGTTATAACTTCCGTACAAATATAAATACAGAGGTTGGTCGTTTCAAATTGAATGCAATTCTGGCATATACGCGTAATAATAGTATTAGTACTACTGGTAGTAGTCTGGAAATTGATGCAGAACGTGTTCCGACTTACTATTATTATAAAATGAAATCGGCAGACGGACGCTATTTATTGAATGATATTTTATCTGAGTTTAACCCTTTAGGAGCGTTGGAAGCAGGCGGATTCAATAAATATCGTAATAATTACTTAAATGCGAATGTTTCTGCTGAGATGAAGATTATTGATGGGCTTTCTTTAAAAGGAGTTTTGGGAGCAGATGTAATCAATGATACTCGTTTTACCAGAAATAATGCTGTAGAATATTATGCAAGTGAAGACGCTACTACTCCAAGACCTGTTAATTTAGCGAATAATAAAACCAGTAACTGGAATAGTGATGCGTATCTGATAAATACTCAGCTTTTATTGAACTACAATAAAACTTTTGGTAAACATACTGTAAATGGACTGTTTGGTGTTACAAATGAATCGTATACCTATACTGCCAATGAAATTGAAAAGAAATATGTTGATCCAGATTTAGGAATCGGTACAGATACTACTACGGGAGAAGCTGGTAATATAACAGGAAAGACTTCTGTAGACGATACTAATCGTACTAGTCTTACTTCCTTGTTGGGTCGTGTCGGATATTCTTATGCTGATAAGTACTATGGAGAGTTCAGTTTCCGTTATGATGGATCTTCGAAATTCCATAAAGATTACAGATGGGGATTCTTCCCTTCAGTATCTTTGGGATGGCGTTTATCAGAAGAAAACTTTATGGGTTTCTATAAAGAGAAGGTAGGCGATTTGAAGTTACGTACTTCATTTGGTATACTGGGAAGTCAAGCTATCGGTACTTACGACCGTTTTACAACTTATACAGTATATGATAATAATTATGCTTATGGTAATTCGGTTGTTTCAGGAGCTGGCTTTGCTTTAGGATTGAATGATTTGACTTGGGAAAAAACAAAAACATTTAATATAGGTGTAGATGCTTCTTTTTTCAATAATCAATTGAATCTTACATTTGATTATTTTTACAAACGTACAACTGATATTTTGATGAAGCCTATAGTTCCTACTGTTTTTGGAACAGATATGCCAATGGATAATATCGGTGAAATGCAAAATCAAGGATGGGAAATAGGTATTAACTACAATATACGTACAGGTCAGGTTCAGCACGGCTTTAGCCTTAACTTGAGTGACTCTTATAATAAGGTTTTAAAATTCCCTGGTCATGAGCAAATTACAAAGGTTAATGAACTGGAACGTATCATTCGTGAAGGTGTACCTTTGAACTCTTATTATGGTTATAAGACTGACGGATATTTCCAGAGCTATGAGGAGGTCGAAGCTTCTGCTATTCCTGTTGGAGGTAAAGTGCAACCTGGTGATGTGAAATTTGTTGATAGAAATAACGATGGAGTTATTGATTCAAAAGACCGCTTTATCTTAGGAAACGCATTCCCTCGATATACATTTGGATTTACTTATAATCTTTCTTGGAAAGGACTTGATTTCAGTATGTTCTGGCAGGGAGTCGGAAAACGTGATATGATGTTGCGTGGTGAATTGATTGAACCATTTCATGAAAATTATTCATATAATATATTCAAACATCAGCTTGATTTCTGGACTCCAACAAATACGGATGCAACTTGGCCTCGTCTAGCAGCTCCAGGTTCTGACTCGAATAAAAATAACTATAGAACTGGTTCTGACATGCAGATTCTTGATGGTAAATACATACGTTTGAAGAATTTGGTGATAGGATATACACTTCCTAAATCTTGGTCGAAGAAAGTGGGAATGGAAAAACTTAGAGTATACGTGAGCGGAGAAAACTTATTGACTTTCAGTAATAATAGTTTTATTGATCCTGAATCAACTGAGTTTGACTCTAAGATGTCTGCAGGTGGAGCTAATAGTGGACGTTCTTATCCGACATTGCGTTATTATGGTTTTGGTATTGATGTGGAATTTTAATAATGTGACTTTATGAAATTAAAAACATATATGTTGTATGTTGTAAGTGCAATGATGTTATTGGCTGCTTGCAATGACATGGAAAATGTACCTACAAATAAATTTACTGATAATAGTTATTGGACATCGGAGGCAAAGGCACAGAATGTGGTGAACATGGTCTATAGCCAGATGTATGATGCAGGGAAAATGTGGTCGGATGAAAGTTTGAGCGATAATGTAATTGACGGCCGTACTGTAACTGATCAACGTGCTATCCGTAAAGGGCAGGCAACACCTTCTATAGGTGTTTTTGATAGTGAGTGGAAAAATTTGTATGGTGGAATTAAAACTTGCCATGTATTTTTGGAAAAGGTAGATTTGGTTCCTAATATGAATCCTGCTGCAAAGGCTCGTATGATAGCTGAGATTCGTTTTATCCGTGCTGCTATTTATTTCCGTCTTGTAAATTTCTATGGTGATGTACCATTCTTTACAAAAGACATAACATTGGATGAAGCAAATTCAATAAGTCGTACATCTGCTGCTACTGTTCTTCAGTTTATTCATGATGAATTGGAAGATATTAAAGATGATCTGCCAATTAATACTGCTTTATCGGCAGACGAACAGGGTAAAATTACGAAAGGTGCAGTAAGCATGTTGCAGGCACGTGTATACTTGATGGAAGGAAACTGGGATAAAGTAATTACCTATACAGATAATCTTATCAACAATCAAGGTGAATATGGTACCTATGACTTGTACCCTTCTTACAGAGGATTGTTTGAGGAAGAAAATGAGTATAATCAGGAAGTAATAATGGACCGTTCATATGTAAAGAAACTCTTGACTTGGGGAGATATGGTAGATATGGCTCCATTGAGCGTTGGAGGTAGAGCTATAAATCGTGCTCCTCAACAGTCGTTGGTTGATAGTTATATCATGCTGAATGGAAAGAGAATCGATGAGCAGGGAAGTAATTACAATAAAGATTATCCATATGCCAATAGAGATCCTCGTATGACTGCTACTATTATATATGATGGATATGATTGGAGCGGTAATGTAAATGATGGAAGCCAGGGTACTGTTATACATATTGATCCCAATACTTCGACAACTGTTGATAAATACATTTATGGTAGTAATAATACCGCTACAGGTTACTATGTACGTAAATATTATAGTCCACAAGATGCCGGTGATTTGAATTCTGGCTTGAATATCATTACAATGCGTTATGCCGATGTGCTGTTAATGTATGCTGAAGCTAAATTCGAAAAAGGTGAATTTACTGAAGACATTTGGAATATGACTATCAAACGTATCAGAGAAAGAGCTGGATTTACTGATTCAGGTGCATTGGAATATCCTTCTCTGTCTTCAGATGATATGCGAAAACTGATTCGTAACGAACGCCGTTGTGAACTGGCTATGGAAGGATTAAGATGGTTTGATATTAAGCGCTGGAAGGCAGGTTCAGAATATTTGACAGGTAATGTTGAAGGTGCTACTTTTGATGGAGTTGGTACAATTCGTGTAGACTCTTATAACTTTAATGAACAAAGAGATTATTTATGGGCTGTGCCTCAAAGCCAGATTGACTTGAATCATAATTTGGCTCCTAATAATCCTGGATATGCAAACTGATTAACTTTAAATATTTAAATACTTATAATGATGAAACTAAGATTTTTTTATGTATTTGCAATGTGCATGACTGTATTGTTTTCTACATCATGTACTAAAGATATGGAATATAAGGATGTACAAGTTAGTCCTGTAACTCAGTTGTATGAACCGACAGATGGTCAGAGTGTAACACTGGTTGCTTCGTCTACAGCTTCACTTTTCTTTGAATGGGCTGCAGCAAAAGCTGAAGATAGTGGCTCGCCTTTGTATGAGGTTGTTTTTGATAAAGAAGATGGTAATTTTACAAATCCGATTTATCGTGTTGTTGCTGATAATAACGGGGTTCGTAATTATGCAACAATAACTCATAAAGTGTTGGATAAGATTGGTAAAGCAGCTGGTATTAATGGTGGAGAAACCGGAACTGTAAAATGGACAGTTGTTGCTTCCAGAGGTTTAAATTCAGCGATGGCTACTGAAGCAAGAACTTTGACCATTACTTGTTTGAAAGGATTTACTGAATTACCTAATCAGGTTTATTTGACAGGTGAAGCTACTGAAGGAGGAACAGATATTGCACAAGCAGTTCCTTGTTCGATGCCTAATGAATTAGGTGTGTTTGAAGTGTTCACTAAATTGGAGGAGGGTAAATCTTATCGACTGGTTGATAATAACTCTGCTGATGCCAAGTCTTATTATATCAATGAAAGTGGTGTTATCATTGAAGGTCAGGGTGAAACTACTGTAAATAAAGGTGGTGTTTACCGTATTGTATTAGACTTTACAACGGCTTCTGTCAAGATGACTGAAATCCAGAGTATGGGATTCTTCTTCTGTCCTAGCAATGAGGTTACTTTTGAACTTCCTTATAAAGGTAATGGTGTATTTGAAGGAGAAGATCTGATTGAATTTAAACAGGAAAGCTGGGGTAGAGACCAACGTTATAAGTTCTTGATGACATATGCTGATGGTACAACACAAATGTGGGGAACTAAGAATACAACAGATAGTGCTCCAGGAGAAGCTGCAGCTGATGATCCTTATTTCTATATTGCTGAAACTCCTAATAACCAATGGGATCAGAAATGGAAACTGAATAATGAATTCGATGGAGCTGCTGATGGAGCTAATCCAGGAGCTGTTACTCGTATTTCTGTTATTTTCTCTGGAGATAATTATACACATCATGTAGAACTTGTTAAGTGATAGAACTATGAAATATAAGTTATTATTCTTTTTTATTACAGGAATGCTTTTAGCTTCCTGTAGTAAGATTGAAGATGAATATGTATATGATACTGGTTATGCTATAGACTGGAGTGCGGCAGCAGATAGTGCCAGCTCTACTTTGCCGGAACGTTTTTGGAATGAAGAAGGGTATTTTAATTATGAAAACGATGGAAATGGCACTGGTTTCCAGTATTGGCCACAGGCACAGGCAATGGATGTAATTATCGATGCTTACTTGCGTAGTGGAAATACTAAATACTCCGATCTTTTTACTCCATGGTATGAAGGTATTAAAGTAAAGAATGGCAATTCATATTGGAATAATTTTTATGATGATATGGAATGGATAGCTCTTACGATGGTACGTTTGTATGAAACCACTCAAGATGAAAAGTACCTGAATACGGCTAAAGAGTTATGGGGATATATTGAAGGTGGTTGGAATGAAGAGTATGGCGGTGGCGGTATCGCATGGAAATCTGATCAGCGTTGGAGTAAAAATGCTTGTTCAAATGGCCCTGCTGCTTTATTAGCAATGCGTCTTTATTCAGTAACTCAAGATGAAGTATATAAAAATTGGGGAATCAAGATTTATGCATGGTTGCGTGAGAATCTGTTTAACAAGGCTACTGGAGCTGTTTATGATAATTTAAATGGCGAAACAGGTGAAATTGGTAGTTTCTCATTGAGTTACAATCAGGGTACTTTCTTGGGTGCAGCACACGAATTATATAAGGTTACAGGTGAAGCAAATTATTTAAAGGATGCACGTAAAGCTGCTTACTTCTGTATTAGTGATGCTGGTATGATTGATAGTGGTAATAATGTGCTACGTGATGAAGGTTCTGGTGATGGGGGCTTTTTCAAAGGTATTTTTATGCGTTATTTCGTCAAATTAATCATGGAGCCGGATTTAGATGAGCTTTATCGTAAAAAATTTGAGACATTCTTTAATAATAATGCAGAAGTTTTATGGCGTAAGGGTGTAAATAAGTTGGATATTTTATTTAGTACTAACTGGACTACACCTGCTTCTGGTAGCACTCAGCTTGGTGCACAGACTAGTGGATGTGCACTTATAGAAGCGAGAGCCTTGTGGGGTAAATAACTAGGAACACTTGGTCTTAAAAATGTAAAAATACAGAAGTCTTAAGATCTGATTGAAAATCTTTTTTGAAACTTTTTTCTGTTTCTATGGATTATTATCATGAAATAGAAAAAAGTTTCGAAAAGGATTTGAGAAACAATTAAAATCAATAATTGAAAAACACTTTATTTCATCGTGTAAATTTTTTAGTTTACCTCTAACATAAGTAATAATCTTAGATTTTGCTAAAGCTCTGATTGTAATAAATATAACGGCTATAAAGTTGAAAGATAGTTCCATTCAAAATCTTATATTTATTAGTCTTAGACATTTTAAGAACATTGATTTGGGCGATGTATCTTTCTCTTTTTGTAAACGTTATATCATACTTTTTAAAATCAGACAAAGGATATTTGTTTCTTGAATTTTTTTGTTGATTGGGGATTCGGGTATATAAGTAAACGGCGAAAAGGTTGAGATAATGTTTTTAATGGGAAATGATAGGTAAAATCAGGATAGAGATTATGTTAATATAAATTGAGATAGTAATGTCATTGGGTTATAGCTCAATATCTTATAAACCAATGGAAACAAGGAAGTATATCTAATTAATGAAGCGTTTAGGAGTAGTGTACAGAAATTTTGTTTATTGATAACTTTATTTGGATGATAAGAATGCTATGAGAAAAGGAATGTTATTGTTCGGATTTTTGGGAATATTTTGCTGTTGTTCTAATGTACAGGGAAGATCTCTTGATGTCCAATCTCCTGATGGAAAACTTAAGGTTGTAATCGATTTGAAAGAGAAAATATATTATTCTGTGATTTCTCAAAATGATACAATTCTTAAAGATTGTACATTGTCTATGACTTTATCAGATGATGTTTTAGGGGCAAAACCAAGTCTTCAAAATATAAAGAGGGGAAAGATTGATAAAGAAGTACTGCGTCCTATCCCATTAAAAAATGCATTAGTCCGGAATCATTGTAATACTCTTCGTATGAATATGAAGGGTAATTATTCTGTTGAGTTTAGAGCTTATGATAATGGAATTGCTTATCGTTTTGTAACTGATAGAAAAAATGAGCTTGAGATATTAGACGAAGAATTTACTATCCATTTCCCGACTAATTATTGGGCTCATTTGTCTAAGACTTCAGGATTTAAGACTTCATATGAAAATCCATATTCTCATTTGAATACAATGGATTATAAGTCGTCTGATGAAATGAGTTATTTCCCGGTTTTATTAGAGAGTCCGCAGGGATATAATATATTGATTTCGGAGGCTGATTTAGATGATTATCCTTGTATGTTTGTGAAGGGGACAGATAAGAATGGATTGACTGCTGTTTTTCCGAAATGCCCTTTGGAGTTTGGAGATGACGGAGATCGTAGCGTAAAGATTCTTAAAGAAGCTAATTACATCGCTAAGACAGAAGGAAAGCGAACTTTTCCGTGGCGTTTCTTTATGATTTCTTCCGATGATAAAGATATTTTGAGTAATGAAATGGTTTATAACTTGTCTTCTCCTTGTGAATTGGAAGATTATAGTTGGGTAAAACCAGGACAAGTAAGTTGGGAATGGTGGAATGGAGCTACTCCTTATGGTCCTGATGTAAATTTTGTATCCGGTTTTAATATGGATACCTATAAATACTTTATTGATTTCGCAGCTAAGTATCATATCCCTTATATATTGATGGATGAAGGATGGGCTTTGAGTACACGTGATCCTTATACTCCTAATCCTCAAGTTAATGTACATGAAATAATCCGTTATGGAAAAGAAAAAGGAGTTGGAGTCTTGTTGTGGCTTACTTGGCTTACTGTTGAGAACCATTTTGATGTGTTTAAAACTTTTTCTGATTGGGGAGTAGCAGGTATTAAGATTGATTTTATGGATCGTAGTGATCAGTGGATGGTCAATTATTATGAACGGGTAGCAAAAGAAGCCGCAAAATATCATTTGTTGATTGATTTCCATGGTTCATTCAAACCAGCAGGATTGGAGTATCGTTATCCTAATATTTTGTCTTATGAAGGTGTTCGCGGAATGGAACAAATGGGGGGATGTTATCCAGATAATAGTTTGTACTTACCTTTCATGCGAAATGCTGTAGGTCCAATGGATTATACACCTGGAGCCATGATCAGTATGCAACCTGAAGTCTATAGAGCAGACCGCCCGAATGCAGCTAGTATCGGAACTCGTGCTTATCAACTTGCTCTTTATGTCGTATTCGAAAGTGGGGTTCAAATGCTGGCTGATAATCCAACTCTATACTATCGCAATCCTGATTGTACAGATTTTATAACAAAAGTACCTGTTACATGGGATGAAACGAAAATATTAGATGCTAAGATTGGTGAATATGTAGTACTAGCCAGACGAAAGGGTGATAAATGGTTTATTGGTGCAATCTGTAACGGAAAGGAAGCTTCACGTAGATTTACTTTATCTTTTGACTTTTTGGATAAAGATAGAACTTACCGTATGACTTCATTTGAGGATGGTATTAATGCTGATAGACAAGCAATGGATTATCGCAAAAAAGAACATCAGGTTAATTCTTCTGATAAATTAAATATTAAATTGGTACGTAATGGGGGATGGGCAGCTGTTGTAGAGTAAATTTTATATAATAAAGTGTTATGAGAACAAAACTATTGGTAAAATATTTAGGTATAGGAATTGTTTCCTTTAGTTTAACGTGTACGCATATAAATGCACAGGATCGAGATTTTGGTGGCTTAAATCGTTATGCTCAAGAGAATAAAGATATAACTATTTCTCACAAAACTGTAAAAGTTGTTTTTATGGGGAATTCTATAACAGAGGGTTGGGTGAATACCCACCCTGCTTTCTTTACAGATAATGGATATGTGGGACGTGGTATTAGTGGGCAGACCTCATATCAGTTCTTGTTGCGTTTTCGTGAAGATGTTATAAAGCTATCTCCGTCATTGGTCGTTATTAATGCGGGTACTAATGATGTTGCAGAGAACACATGTGCTTATAATGAAGAGTATACTTTTGGAAATATAATATCTATGGTAGAACTGGCTGAGGCACATAAAATAAAGGTTATACTAACTTCGACGTTGCCGGCTGCTGCTTTTGGCTGGAATCCAGCGATTAAAGATGCGCAAAAGAAAATAGCTTCTCTTAATGCACGAATCAAAAAATATGCCTATCAACATAAGATACCTTATGTAGATTATTACGGAAAAATGGTTTATGGAGAAAATGGAGCTCTTAATCCTAAATATACAAAAGATGGTGTTCACCCTACTGCCGAAGGATATATAGTTATGGAAACATTAATAAAAGAAGCCATTGATAAAGTTTTATAATTAATGGTGATTTTGAAAACTGTCATGTTGATAAAGTATGGCAGAAGGAGTTTTCAGTGGGGTTGATAATATAATTGAATGTATTCACTTACATTGCATTGGCATTAGGTGGTTAATAGAATATTTAGATGTACAATCTTCAATAGGTATGAAAAAATAGAAAATAAAATGAAAAATGAACTTTTAATATCAATCATATCTCTCATACTTTTTACAAGCTGTGAGAGTCAGAATAAACTGACAGAGTATGTTAATCCTTTATTGGGAAGTGCTACATTATGGGAAAAGGAAGATTTGGGCTATGTACGTAAGAAAGCAACGAGAACTTGGGGAGCAGAAACATTTCCTGGAGCAACGCTACCTAATGCAATGGTGCAGTTGAGTCCTGTAACTCAATATCGGAGTGGTGCTGGTTATCAGTATGAAGATAGTGTTATTTATGGATTTTCTCATACTAATAAAGGACATTGGAACTTATTGCACGTTCCAATGATGCCTGTTGTTGGAGAAATTAGTCCAAGTAATTATTGTTCACATTTTAGCCATCAGAAAGAGACTGCACGTCCCGGGTATTATCAGGTTTATTTGGATAGATACAATGTAAATGTTGAACTTACAAGTACGTTGCGTTGTGCTTATCATAAGTATACTTTTCGTAAAGAAGATGCAAAGTCTGTATTAGTGGATATTCGTCGTTCAAATAACACTGTTACAGAATGGCATATCGAAAAATCAGGGGATAAGGTTTTTACAGGATATCAGGCTGGAGAAGGTAAAATCTTTTTTTATGCGACGACCAATTATGTAATCGATGACGTCGTAATGAAGAAAGACGGGCATCATGAAGTCGCTTTGGTCAATTTTGTCAATAGCAAAGATAGCAAACCATTGGAAATGAAAATCGGATTTTCATTTGTTAGTGTTGAGAATGCAAAAATGAATTTTGAGCATGAAATGCTTCATAAAGACTTCGCGCAAGTTGCTTGTGAAGCAGATGAAGTTTGGGAAAAGCTTTTGTCTAAAATACAAGTGTCAGGGGGAACGGAACGTGAAAAAAGCTTATTTTATTCTTGCTTGTATCATGCTTTTAAATGGCCGGCTTTACGAAGTGATGTAAATTTTGAATATACTGATATTAAAGGGAATGTGGTAAATAATGGATTTCATTATTATACCAATCCATCATTTTGGGATGACTATCGTAATAAGTTGACTTTGTTGGGAATGTTATCACCTGAGGTGACAATTGATGTCATTAAGTCAATTATCGATAAAGGAGAAAAGAGTAACGGATATATGCCAACATTTTTTCATGGAGATCATGCCTCTACTTTTATTGCGGGAAGCTGGTTACGTGGATTACGTGACTTTGATTTACAAAGGGCATATAACCTGATTTTGAAAAATGCTACGGTTCCAGGTAAAGGAGGACGACCTTATTTGGATGAATATATAAAACGTGGATGGATTGCAGAAAAAGATACGGTAAATGTTCCTACGCAAGATGAATATAAAGGTGCTGTAACAAAGACTGTAGAGTATGCTTATGATGATTATGCTGTAGCTTTGGTTGCTAAAGAATTAGGTGATAAGGAGAATTATGATGTGTTGATAAAACGTGCTAATAATTATAAAACTCTTTTCGATCCGGGTACAGGTTTCTGGCGTGGTAAAATTGAAGATGGAAGTTGGATTGCAGATTTTGATCCATATTATCCTTATTATCAGTACATGTACCGTGAAGCGAATGCCTGGAATGCGCTTTTCTTTGCTCCCCATGATCCTGAAGGAATGATTAAGCTCTATCCTAATAATAAGGCAGTTGAGAATAAATTGGATTCTCTTTTTACAGAGCCTTGGCATGGGTATGAAGTTGATAATATGACTGGATTTATTGGAAACTATTGTCATGGAAATCAGCCAGGACATAGTATTCCTTACACTTATTATTTTATCGGGAAGCAAGAAAAATCACAAGCGGTACTTGATTCTCTGATGGGGCACTATTATGATATGGGTAAGGATAAATTGGCATATGCTGGTATGGATGATGCTGGTGAAATGTCGTCATGGTATGTATTTAATGCCATTGGGCTTTATACATACTCTCCTGCAGATCCAGAATATATCGTTACAGTTCCATTATTTGATAAGGTTACGTTTTATTTAAAGGATAAACCTTTTACTATTGTGAAGCAAGGACATGGAAGAAAAATCCGTCAGATAACTTATGATAATGAGGTCGTTGATGGATATTTTGTATCTCACGGACAGTTGCAAAAGGGAAAGAAACTTGTCATTACAGTTGATTAAAATTTATAAGGAAGCTAGTTATGAAAAAAACTTTAACGATTCTGTTTATGTTATGTTGTGTCTTTGGAGTATTTGCTCAGAAAGATATAACTTATTGGAATAAAATGGCTAATGGTACTTCAGAAGCACTTATCAAACATTTTTGGGGAGCTAGTTTTGAGGGCTACGAAAAACGCTATTATTTTAATTATGGTAGCGATCTTTCTGATATGTCAACAAATAACTATTGGCCACAGGCACATGCAATGGATGTTCTGGTGGATGCGTATATGCGTACTGGTAAATCGTATTATAAAGAACTTTTTCCTTTGTGGTGGGAAGGTATGCCCAAATATAATTTTGCCGGAAAAATGAATCCCAAAGATCCTTGGTGGAATGTTTTTGTTGATGATATGGAATGGATCGTATTAGCACAGATAAGAATGTTTGAAAGTACAGGGGAGAAAAAATATATAGAGAAAGCGAGGCAAGTATATGATGATTGGATTTGGCCTACATGGGGACCGGAAGATGAAGCTCCCTGGTTTGGTGGAATTACTTGGAAGACGGATGTCGCAAAATCAAAGAATGCTTGCTCTAATGGACCGGCTGCATTAATTGCTGCTCGTCTTTACTCTTTTTACGATCAGGCTCAATTTAGCGATGGCAAGATTAAAAATGCCTACTTAAATGAAGCTATCAAAATTTATATTTGGGAGAAAAACTACTTATTTGATCGTAAAACAGGAGCTGTTTATGATAATATTAATGGAAAGGGTGAAATTCAGAGAAACTGGATATTTACTTATAACATTGGAACCTTTTTAGGAGCTGCCCATGAGCTTTATAAAATAACAGGTGATAAGCAGTATTTAGATGACGCAGTAAAGGCTGCCAATTTTGTTGTAGAACAATTATCACAAAATGAAGGTTTGTTGCCTGATGCTGTAAGTGGCGATGGAGGATTGTTTCATGGAATCTTTTTCCGTTATTTTGTTAAGCTGATCAATGATCACTCTGTAGATTATTCAGATAGAAAGAAGTTTCATGAGTATATCACTCGCTGTGCCACTGTAATGGCTACTCAAGGAATTAATCCCAACACCATGTTATATGGAGGGCGTTGGAGAAAGACTCCTGCAGATAATGAAAAAGTAGGGTTAACTCCTCATTTAACAGGATGTATGTTGATGGAAGCGATGTGTGTCCTACAACCTTTATGATTTTCTTTAAAGTGGAATGTTTAGGCAGTATAGTTCATATTGCCTAAATGTTTGTTATACGAATACCTATAATTAGATGAAATCATGATATTTAATTTATCATTTAAATGAGTATTCATAATGATGTAAGCAATAGTAATATGGTAAATTTAAAGATAGTTGGAGTTTTAGGAATGTTATGTTTTACGGGATGGTTATCTGCCCATAACGTGAAAATGGAAAAGGAAGTAATAGTCGGTGATGGTATTGCTAAATTTGTTCCAAAAGGTTTCAATCTGAGTCAAATGCCTTCTTTTGCCTTAAAAGCAGAGCCTCAGGAAAAAGGTATGTTACCTTCAAATTGGCAGCTTTATCCTATAATGGAAAAGAAAAAAGGACATGCTAGTGCCTATTTGGACGTACCTCAAGGTACTAGTCTTTATGGTGGCGGTGAGGTTACAGGGCCGTTGTTGCGAAACGGACAAAGTATCAAATTGTGGAATACAGATTCAGGTGCATATAGTGTTGATAATGGAAAACGCTTGTATCAGTCACATCCTTGGGTAATGGGAGTTCGTCCGGATGGAACTTCTTTTGGAATTTTATTTGATACACCTTATAAAGCGAAACTGACAACTACCGATGAACGTATTAATTTCGAAACAGAAGGTGAACTATTTCGTATATTTGTAATAGACAGAGAGTCTCCGCAGGCGGTTATAAAAGGCTTGGCCGAACTTATCGGTACTATGCCTATGGTTCCACGGTGGGCTTTAGGATATCAGCAGTGCCGATTCTCTTATACACCAGCCAGTCGTGTAATTGAGGTTGCAGATACTTTCCGTATTAAGCGTATTCCTTGTGATGTGATATGGATGGATATTGATTATATGGATGGTTATCGTATTTTTACATTTAATCCTCAGACATTTCCAGATCCAGCGGCTTTGAATAGAGATCTTCATATACGTGGATTTCATTCAGCATGGATGATAGACCCGGGGGCTAAAGTTGATTCTACTTATTTTGTCTATAAGTCGGGAACAGCAAATGATGTATGGGTTAAAACAGCACAAGGAAAGGAATTCCATGGAGATGCTTGGCCAGGTGCATGTGCTTTTCCTGATTTTACTCAGCCTAAAACAGTGCGTTGGTGGGCTGATTTATATAAGGACTTTTTGGATAAGGGAGTTGATGGAGTTTGGAATGATGTGAATGAACCTCAGATAAGTAATACTCCTACAGGAACTATGCCTGAAGATAACAAACATTTAGGAGGTGACAAGATTCCGGCTGGACCTCATTTGAAATATCATAATGTGTACGGTTATCTTATGGTTAAGGCATCTCGGGAGGGGATTATGAAAGCGCGTCCGCAAAATCGTCCTTTTATTTTAACGCGTTCAAATTTTTTGGGTGGACAACGATTTGCTGCTACTTGGACGGGAGATAATGCTTCCTGGGTAAGTCATATGACTATGTCTGTTCCCATGATTCTTACTTTAGGATTATCTGGTCAGCCATTTAGTGGGGCAGATGTTGGTGGCTTCTTGTTTAATCCTGATGCAGACTTGTTTGGTCGTTGGATGGCTTTAGGAGCTTTTTATCCTTTTTCTCGAGGGCATGCTTGTGCTGGTACTATTAATAAAGAGCCTTGGGCATTCGGACAAAAAGTAGAGGATGTATCACGTATGGCGTTAGAACGTCGTTATGTTTTGTTGCCTTATTATTATACGTTGCTTTATGAGGCCTCAGAAACTGGAATGCCTATTATGCGTCCTGTTTTTTTTGCAGATCCTAAGGATACTTTACTTCGTGCAGAAGAACAGGCATTTCTTATTGGAGAAAATTTACTGGTTGTCCCAGAATGGGCTCAGAATCCAGCTTTACCTAAAGGTATTTGGAGAAACCTGTCTTTGATTCCAGGTGATGATAAGGATTCATATCAGGCTAAATTAAAAATTCGTGGTGGCGCTATTATTCCGACAGGAAAAATTATACAGAATACGAATGAAAAATCGCTTGATCCATTGACTTTATTAGTTTGCTTGGATGAAAAAGGTGAAGCCCATGGTACTCTTTATTGGGATGAAGGGGATAATTGGTCGTTTAAAGATGGCAATTATAGCTTTCAGCATTTTACCGCTATTCGTACTGCTGATAATAAAGTGCAAGTTAAAATAACCCAAAAGAAAGGTAAGTATATCACAGAAAACAATGATATGGCTATTGTGAAGATTATTACAGATAAAGGCATATATCAAGCTAGTGGTAATTTAGTTGAAGGAATAGAAGTACAATTGTAATAACAAATAAAACAATTCTTATGAAAACTAGATTTTATTGCATACTTGTATTATTAGCATGTTCCATTACTCTTTATGCACAAGGTTATCAATGGGAAAAAGCTATTTCTTACCGTGAAGGGAAGCAAAATGCATATATGAAGCAAAAATGTTTGCTTGATGTATATTATCCGACTGATAAGAAGGATTTTCCCACCGTTGTTTGGTTTCATGGTGGAGGATTGACCGGCGGAGACCGTGAAATTCCACGTGAATTGCGTGAGCAAGGAATTGCTGTTGTGGGTGTGAGTTATCGCTTATGTGCCGGGAATAAAGATCCTAAGGCAATTAATGCTGATGTAACAACTGATGATGCGGTAGATGATGCAGCTGCAGCCACTGCATGGGTAGTAAAGAATATAGCCCGTTATGGAGGAAATCCTTCGAAAATATATTTAGCAGGACATTCTGCGGGAGGTTATTTAGTCAGTATGATTGGACTGGATAAAAGTCGGTTGGCTAAATATGGAGTAGATGCTGATAGCTTTGCTGCTCTTATTCCTTTTAGCGGACAAGCTATTACTCATTTCCAGAATAGACGTGATAGGGGAATTTCTGATTATCAGCCTTTAATTGATGAGCATGCTCCGTTATACTATGTACGTAAAGATTGTCCCCCTATCTTGCTGATATGTGGTGACCGTGAACGGGAGATGCTGGGACGTTATGAAGAAAATGCTTATATGTGGCGTATGCTTAAGATTATAGGTCATCCAGCTGCATATCTTTATGAACTACAGGGGTTTGACCATGGAACGATGTCACACCCTGCTCATTCTATATTATTAGAGTATATTCGTAACAGAGAAAAGGAAGTAGATAAATAGATTGGTAGGTATGGAGTGTCTCAATAGTTACATTACTCCATACCTATTGTATTATGTATTCTATAGAAGAATAAGGGAAAGATCAAAATAGTTTGATTCACTAATCTTTTTCACATGATAAATTGCAGATAAATGATTACTGAAAGATAAAAAACTGAAGTGGATGATCTGAATTAATTTTATTTGATATGAATGCAAATATTATATATCTCTTTCAATGCAATTTGTTATTTTCTATACCTTTGTACTTGAATATTGATTAAAAAATATACTATGATAAATGCTGTTATGAAATTTATAGGAGGATTGTTTTTTTTTCTGGTATGTGTAATAAATTCATTATCAGCTTATAATTTAAGGCAGGTTACTAATTCAGAAGGTCTTACCAGTAGTGCTGTACTTTCTTTACTGCAAGATAGTAATGGCTTTTTATGGATGGGAACTTGTGATGGAGTGAATATATATGATGGCACAAAAGCATATAGTTGGAATGGTTGGGGGCAATTGAACTTATCTGGGTACATCATAGAAGAAATATTAGAAACTCATGATGGAGTAATTTGGGTACAGACAAACTATGGTTTGAGTAAAGTTGATAAAGAAAAACGCCTTGTTGTTGATTATCCCCAGTTTAAGGGTAGTTATATGATGGTCAAGAATGAACTAGGGAATCTGTTCTTCTTCTCAAGTAGTAATTTGTTATACGCTTTTAATGAAAAAAAACAAGAGTTTTATAGACTTCCTATAGGAACTTTGGATAGGGAAGATATTGTTAATCTTTATGTGAATGAACATTATCTAATTATTTTCCTAAAAAACGAGATTATATATTATCAAATGAAACATTCTCCGGAAGGAGAATATACCCTCTCTACAATAAATACTAGTGAAAAAACAGAGGTACGTTATGGCTTTGGAGATAAAAATCAGGTTTATTGGTTAGATAAAGATTATAATTTATTTGGATATAGTTTGGATAAGCCTGTAAAAAAGCTTATTTGTAACTGGAAAGAGGCATTGGATGGAAGAGGAACCATTGTAGATATACTTCGTGATGGAACATCTTTTTTTGTTGCGTTTCAAACAAATGGTTTATTGAAGATTTCTTTGCAGGCAAATGATAAGTATACGGTAGATGATTTAGGCATAAAGTCTGGAGTATTTCGGATCTTAAAAGATCGTTTTCAAGATATTGTGTGGATTGCGACAGACGGTCAAGGCGTATATATTTATTCTGAGGGGAAGTATTCAATTTCATCGGTAACCTATCAAGATCTAAATCAAAGTATAGGTAAGCCGGTTCGGTCTATTTTTTGGGATAATGAAGGTACATTATGGTTAGGTACTAAAGGGGAGGGAATTCTTAAAATTTATGATTTTTCTCCTCTGAAGCATAATATGAACTATAGGACAGAACTGATAAATTCTCAAGAAGGTGGATTAATAAATAATTCTGTATATGCATTTGCAAAAAGTTGCAGACCTATGTTTTGGATAGGACATGATGCTGGTCTCAGTTATTATTCATATCGCGATAGAAAAATCAGGAGTGTTTATTCGCCAGAAAAGATCAATTACGTGCATGCCATATATGAAGAGAATGATTCGATTCTTTGGATAGCTACCGTTGGGACAGGAGTTATTCGTGCACGTATTGAAGACAGATCTGGCGTTCCATATATTCATTCTTTAAAATGCTATACCATTGATAGTGGAAATTTTTCTTCAAATTATTTCTTTACTCTATTTGCTGATAGTAGTCATGATAATATTTGGTTTGGTAATCGAGGATATGGACTCTTTCATATAGAAGGCGATAGTTTAGCTGCCATGCCTTTAAAAAATGAATATTCAAGTAGAGTTGTGAATGATATCTTTTCGATAATTCGTGACGAAGATATTTTCTGGCTTGGTACAGGAGCAGGACTGATTAAAAAGTTACATGATGAAGAAATGTATTTTAATCAGCAGGATGGATTTATTAATAGTACAATTCATTCAATGCTTCTAGACGAAAATAAAAGATTATGGATTGCAACCAATGGAGGACTTATCAGCTTTAATGTGCTGAATAATAAATTTCAGAATTATGGAAAAGGTAGTGGGCTGGAAATACTAGAATTTAGTGACGGAGCTTCATTCTGTCAAGACAATACCTTATTTTTTGGAGGTATTAATGGTTTTATTACTATAACTAATAACGAAATGTATGTTTCTGATAAGGCAGCTGTAAAACCTCCATTACGCTTTACAAACATTGATATTTTAGGTGAACAGGGTATGTGTGTTGATGTACAGAGTTGGGGAGATAAACCTTCTCTGTCATTAGAGTCTGATCAGAACAATTTTGCGATATCTTTTCTTGCGTTAGATTATGTAAATCCAACTAACTATAGTTATCAGTATCGTTTGAATGAGAAAACGGAATGGATAGATAATGGAACGAATAACAGTATCTCTTTTACTCAGATGAATTATGGAGATTATCTTCTTGAAGTTCGTTATAAGAATCAGACAACAGGGGAGTTTAGTCCTGTTTATTCTGTGCATATAACTATTGCTTCCCCCTGGTATTTAAGTACGTTAGCTGTTGTTATTTATGTTCTATTGCTTTTGTTGGCTGTGTTGTTGTGTATTCGCTGGTTTTTATTAAAGCAACAGCGTAAAAAGCTGTTAGTGCTGGAAAAAATGGAGCAACAACATAAAGAAGATTTATATGAGGAAAAGCTACGTTTCTTTACTAATATAACTCATGAGTTTTCTACTCCGCTTACACTTATATATGGCCCTTGTGAGCGCTTGTTGAAATATGACCATTCGGAGTATGTACATAAATATGTCTCATTGATAAAAGCAAATGCAGAGAGGTTAAATGCTTTGATTCAGGAGATTATTGATTTTAGAAGACTGGAAACGGGACACCAGGTTCAATGTATCCAACAGATAGATATTTCAGCTTTATGTAATGATATTATTCATTCGTTTTCGGAGTTGGCAGAGCAAAACATGATTCAATTTGAAAATGTAGTGTCAGAAAATATTTTTTGGAATACCGACAGTAAAAGTTTGACGAAAATTTTGAATAATTTAATCTCGAATGCTTTTAAATATACCTCTGTAGGGGGACGTATTCGTGTAACGGTAGATGTAGTTGATAACCAAAGTTTGCGTATTAAGGTGTATAATACGGGAAAAGGTATTCGTCAGGAGGATATTCCTTTGATTTTTAACAGATATAAAGTGCTGGATGGTGTGGAAGCTTCTACTATAAAGGGAATGACTTCTCGAAATGGTTTAGGACTCGCTATTTGTCATAGCATGGTTGAGTTGCTAAAAGGAGAAATACAAATTCAGAGTGAATATGGCAGTTATGCTGAATTTATCGTTCTGCTTCCAATGTTGGAACTGACATCAGAAAAGGTAGATGTTAATGATAATGCTATGCTCAACATTAATAACGTTTTGCCAATAATGAAATCTGATCAGCTAGAACAAATTTCTGAAAACTCTACAGATCTGGCTTCATCAAAACATAAGATTCTAATAGTTGATGATAATACTGAAATGTTAATGTTGTTACAAGAAGCATTTTCTGACAAATTTAGGGTTGTTGTTGCACATGATGCTGAGCAAGCATTGAAGGAAGTAAAGAATGATATACCTATGTTGATTGTTACAGATGTTATGATGCCGGGTATAGACGGTTTTGAACTGACGAGAAGATTGAAGCAGAATAAGCATACTATGTCTGTACCTGTAGTTATATTATCAGCAAAAAATTCTAGTCAGGAAAAGATTGCAGGGCTGGATGCTGGAGCGGATGCTTATATAGGAAAACCTTTTAATATAGACTATCTGAAGGCTGTGGTTGAACGTTTAATAGAGAATCGCAGTAAGATGAAAGATTTTTATAATACTTCTGCTTGTGCGTATGATTTTTCTCATGGACATCTGGTTAAGGCTGAAGATAAGGAATTTCTATCGAAAATAACAGAATATATAGAGAAACATGTGGACTCAGAAAACCTTTCTTTGGAAGAGGTGGCTGAGTATATGCAAGTGAGTGTGCGAACTTTGTATCGTCGTTTTAAAGAAATGGATTTAGAATCTCCTAAAGATTACATAAAGGAATATCGAATAAATCTAGCTGCAAAACTATTACGGACAACTTCTCTGACTGTTCAAGAAATTATGTATAAAACGGGATTTGCTAATCGCTCTCATTTCTATAAGGAATTCTCTAAACATTTTCAGGTAACTCCTAAAGATTATCGGAATAAGTATAATAAGAAGGAAACTGAAGCTATATAATGTGTATATAACAAAAACAGTCCGAGATTTCAAATGAGATCTCGGACTGTTTTTGTTATAAAGACACTGTCCAAAATTTTGTGTAAATGGAAACAGGATTCAGTTGTAAGTTTG
>ERZ791801.359-NODE-359-length-50145-cov-14.119205_pt1 | contig 50145 bp, 54 predicted proteins | sample MGYA00510309_ERZ791801 | MGnify/ENA primary metagenome ERZ791801 (study PRJEB30046, sample SAMN00791979) | human gut metagenome | study: EMG produced TPA metagenomics assembly of the A metagenome-wide association study of gut microbiota in type 2...
GATATGAGGATGTATGGGATTTAAGGAATGCAGGTGATGTGCTGGAGAGTGGTAGTAAGGGTGGTACATTAGCTAAAGGATTAATTGGACATGACTTTGAGGATTATTTATCCAAGATTATTGGAGGAGAATCCTAACAAACTGACCAAGTTTAAGTCTGATATGGGTGACAGATTGAGAATAGCCACTGAAAATGGTGCAACATATGAAATATTTTCAAATACACCAATACCAGAATCAGTAAAACAATGGCTTACCAAAAAAGGAATAACATTTACAGAATTATTAGATTAAAGGAGCATGTGAATGGAAGCATTAATGACATTAGATTGTAGCAATTATTCAGAAAACATAGTAGAGGTTTTAAAGATATTCCAACAAATAGGATGGTATATTTATAATCCACAAGGGAAGGTCGAATATCTGCCAATTGATGATGACGATGAGTATGATTGGCAATGTGAAGAGAAAACTGAAAGTGAATTATATGATATTATTTCTAAAAAGACTGCTGGCAAAGAACAGATAGGTATAAATTTATTTTATTGCAATGGTGCTGAAGGGATTTCTTTAATGGCATGTGATACCAGTCAAATTATATTGAGCATAACAATAAATCGTAAGACTGTTAAGGGAAAGTATACAGATATGGCTTGGTATTTGCAGAACATTATATACAAGTTCTTGGATATTGATGTGAGGCTATTATCCTATAAAATCGAAGAGTATGAAGATTAATCTGGGAAATTCTCACAACATAATAAAAAGATTCCTTTTATAACTGAATAAAACACAGTATCAGCGGTATTCCAAGACCTTAAAAACGTCATGAAACACCGCTGATTTTTTTGTTATTATAAATCTGTCTACTGCATCAGTAAGGAAAACAGTATTGCATACTCATCCGAAAAACGACAACTGTATAAGCAGCTTCATGACAACAAAGAAGTTTGATGCTATAGTAGAAATAGCAGGGAAAGTGGATGCAAACTATGCGGCACAGATAGAAGGATACTGCAGCCTGCTTGGAGAATACGGGAAAAAATTTGAGGCGGTATATGCCATGCATGCGCTTGATCTTACCGGGGTAAAGGTCTTCAGGTATTCGGATGAGACAGCCGAAGCAGTGACATCCGGAGAAAAGCTGTTAAAGGAAAGCGGGACAATATACGAATCATTTGCCGATATGATGTCACCGGAGGATGCAAAAAGATATTTGGATTTTCTGGAGAATGGAAGCAGAGAAGGATTGACAAGTGCCGAGCTGGCAGATGCATTGCTAGTATCCCAGAAAGTTGGATATGAGGATGTATGGGATTTAAGGAATGTAGGAGATGCGCTTGAGAGTGGTAGTAAGACTATTAAGAATGTAGAAGCTCCTATTTTACCTGAAGGGTCTTCATGGGAAAGGAATGTGTTGAATTCCTTTGCAGGTGGAAAATCAAATTCAGTAACATATGGGGGTGGAACAACCCTGTATAGAGTTGGTGGAAAGAATGGTGGATTTTGGAGCTTAGACCCACCACCTGCTACGGAATATCAATGGCGTGTTGATACTGCAATTAAACAAGAATTTTGTAATGATGCCTCCACATTATATAAAATGACTATTCCAGAAGGGGCGAAACTATCTGGCTTGGAAGGTAAGGTTGGAAGTCAAGGAATGGGATTATATGGCGGTGCGCATCAAGTATATATTGATTATAAAGCAGTACCATCAGATTGGATAGAAATAATACCTATGCAATGGAAGTGAGGATAACATGAATATTATAGATAAAAAAAGTCATAACGAGTTAATAAATATTTTAAATGAGTTAATAACCACAATTGAATTAATGAGAACTGAAAAAAAGGACTACTTATTGAATCAGAATCAGGAAGAAGCTAAAGAATGGTTGAAATTTTTATGTGAGCATACTGATAAAGAGGAATTAAAAACATTGGAGGATGAAATTGCTAATCGGTTTGTTTTTAAATTTGATGTTGAGATTGATACTGGAGAATTGGATGGTAGAAGAGTTTCTTTAATGAAGGAGTATTTGATAAAATCAAATGAATTCCTAAAATAAAATTTATTATGTCTCCACATAAGGATATCCCACTTCCTTTTGCTTTGACCACAACCCTAACTGTCTTTACCAAAAACTTTCGACTTGCCCTTACGAAGTAATAGGCAATAGCGAAAGTTTTTATAAAGACAGTTCCATAGCAAAATTTTTGGGATGGGTGCACTTAAGGACAGTCAAAATCAAAACCTCATATTTAGTTCCAAAATGCTGATATTAACGCACTTCTTTTAAAACAATTTTTGTTGTGAAAGAGGTGCGTTTTTATGCGTATAAGAAAAGTGAATTCAGTTGATGTTAAACTACATAATTTAACCAAAGTAAAATTGAAAACTGCTGGTAACACTTCAGTTGCACAGTTTACGGCTGGAAATAATAAAACCTGCACAGTCCGTAATCTGTCAAAAGATACTTACCTTGATGTAAGGACTGGAGAAGTAAAGCAGAAGAAAAAATCTGAAAGTCGATACCAGTCTCCCAAGAGTGTGCGAAAAAGTATTAATCATCTGATGGATTTAATTCGGTGCAATGCCACAGAACCTGCCAAGTGTAAGTGGATTACGGTTACCTATGAAGAAGTGATGACTGATGGTAAACAAGCCTTTTTGGATGTAAAGCTGTTCCTGCGAAAACTCAAGAGATACCTTGCCAAGCAGATTGATATTACTGCTGGTCAGCAGTCTTTCAACTACATCACAATAGCAGAACCTCAAGGTGAGAGGCATGGCAATTCATGGCATATGCACATTTTATTGATTTTTGAAGATATAGCTCCATTTATCGAAAATGAGATGATTTCAGAACTGTGGAGTCATGGAATTACTTGGTATCCTGAAGGATATACACCTGGAGCAGGCTCTGGATTCATACCAGGAGAACCCTTCCCAGAATAAGAGAGGTGACAAATAATGGATTGGATAAATAGCGTAAGCAACATGGATAATACAATATATGATATTTGCATAAAAGATTCTTGCTTGATTATATATATCAAAACTTGGGATCAAAAAATTAGGCAAATTATTTTTTCAAACTATTATGCCTTCAAAGAAAAAAATTCTATGGGTAGAGAGATAGGAGATATACTAATTCAAACAAATTCTATACTGTTAGAAGAATTGAAAGAAGATATTGTAAACGGTGATGGCACAATTGATGAAATAGCAGAGGTCAAAAGCACAATCTTTTACGATTCGTGGAATGAAATAATTCTTTTAGAGGTTTTAGGCGAAAACATAGAATTTGTTTAGTTGGGTTTGCAAACGTAACAATTTTGTCACATTTCCCTTGCCGCCCATAAACATCCATGTTACAATGGCACTCACCAGGGGGTATGAGCTATGGTGCATCTCCTATTTTTCTGTTACATGGTAATCCCTACAAAACTGTTCTAAAGCATAACAAATTTTTGAACAGCAGGAAAAGTTATGCCATACCACATTTCACCCAACGGCTCTGCCGGTGGGTGTTTTCTGGCTTATGCCGCCTTTTGCGGCATAAGCCCTTTAACCTGCACTATTTTCGACCCTACTTATTTTGGCAGTATCTTAAGAAATCATGTCTTTCACATTTCCCCAACAAGGCTCAAATCTTCCATTATGGGCAACTACCTCGACTTCGCTCTTAAAATCGCACACAGGGGCAACACAGGCTCTCACAGGGGCAAGAGAAAGTTGGGTTGTGTGTCAGAAAAGTAAATTTGTGCATTATTACTTGTTTTTGTCTGTTTTGGTCTTTTGGCATAAAGCCAATTCTGCTTGTTTTTAGAGGTTTATATAAAAAATCTGCTCCAAAATCAAAAAATCAACTTGCAACCTCTTTTGTTCAGAGTTAACATCACACACCACGAAGGAGATTTCTTCTGTTTCGTGTCCTGTGTTCTGCAGGATGTATCCATCTCCATGAAAGTCAGCGGTGTTCCTTTGCGGAATACTTTGTGCCTGACCAGAAGTGGATAGGCTATACCACTCTTGCACACTTGGTTGCTGAAAAGATGCGTAATTCCGAGAAAGATGCTTAATAGTTGAGATTGCCACTATTTTGCCAAACATTGAGATTGGAGTTGATTTTATGGTTAAAGAAAATTTTATTTATGTGGGTATCGATTTACACAAAGAAACCCACACAGCAGTTATGATTGACTGCTACAATCAAAAGCTTGGAGAGATTACTTTTCCAAACAGACCAGCCGATTTTCCTAAGCTGGTAACAAAGGTTAAAAAATGTAATACTGATGCAAAAGAAGTAGTCTATGGTCTGGAGAATGCTTATGGTTACGGCAGACCTTTAGCGGTGTGGCTGATTGATAAGGGGTATTTTGTAAAGGATGTAAATACCGCTATCTCACATCGACAGGCAAAGCACCGGGGTGCCATGTATCGCAAAAGTGACAGTGATGATGCGGAAGCCATTGCACTTGCAACATTAAACATGCTGGATAAACTTCCAGACGCCTGCCCCAACGATGCGTATTGGTCACTTGGTCAGTTGGTGCACCGCAGGGACAATATCATGAAACAGAGAACCAGACTGGTGAATCAGTTGCATGAACAGTTGTGCATTGCGTATCCATCTTACAAGCAGTTTTTCAATGATATCAGCAGACCCACTGCGTTGTATTTCTGGGAGCATTACCCATCCAGAAAATATCTAAAGGGTAAGTCAGTGGAAGATTTGCGGGCGGAACTTGTTCCAGTCAGCCATAATAAATGTTCCACCAGGACATGCGAAAAAATCTTGGATGCCATTGCCGGTGACAAAGTAAAAAATAATGCTTATCAAGATGCCAGAGATATGGTGACTCTTAGCATTGTCAGTGATTTACAGCATTATGACAAACAGCTTGCTGAAGTAGATAAAATGCTGGAACAGATGTATAAAATGCTTGGCTGCACGCTTACAACCATTCCCGGTGTAAATGTCATCACAGCAGTGAAGATTCTGGCTGAAATCGGTGATATCAAACGCCTTAGTAATGCCAATAAGCTGGCACAGTTTGCTGGTATTGCACCGCTCCATTTATCATCCAGCGGTAAGGGGAAAGATTTAGCCACCAAGCAAGGTAACAGACGATTGCAGGCAACCATTTATTTCCTTGCGATTCAGATGGTGCACATATCTTCTAAGGGTACACCGAGAAATCCTGTAGTACGAGCATACTATGAGAAACGTAAAGCAGAAGGAAAAACCAGCCAACAGGCACTGATTTGTATTTCCAGACGATTAATCAGTATCATTTATGAAATGTTAAAAAACGGTACGGAGTATCGCATGCCGGTAGTGGAAAATGCTGGCGAAAATGTGTAGTGAAAATGGCAAATATATGGTAGAATTTCAAGCAGATGCAAGAGTCGGCTTTGGGAAGTGTATTCATTTTTCGGGGTAGGAACACGATTGAGAACTGGAGAAGTTAATCCTCTGTTTGGATTTGAAAATGTTATTGAAGCAGGACTGGTTGGAGCAGGCAGTAATGTGTATAGCAGCATAAGAGAAACAATGGAAGAAAAGAAAGGCAAATGTCAAGATAAATAGCTTTAGGAAGGAAAGGATATGGACAATAAAACAAATAGAGGAAAACTGGTCAGAAAATACATAGGAGAGGAAATAGAAAAATTTAAGTTTGAATATAAGGGATATCAAAATGACAGTTGGAAATATGAACGTAAATTCAAAGGAGTAATTCAGACAATCTCTATCTATCCATATCGTTTTGACCAGAGGATGATAACCTTTGAACTGTATACAGATGTGAAAAACTCAGCGTATGCCAGTGAAATGGGAACCAACGTTATACAGGCTGGCATGATAGAGGACATAACTACTAACAGTGAGATGCGTGGATATTGGAAATACGATACAGAGGACGAGCTGATTGAAGTTCTGAATGATATGAAGGACGTCCTCATGAAAAAGGGTATGAGAATATTAGTTCAATTAAGCAAGGGAGAGGAAGAAACTGATACAGCAGAAATGTATCATGAATTATATTTTAATCATGACGAATTATGCGAAAAATTCATAAAAAAAACAGGAATCAAAGCGACAGGTTTTGATGAAAAAAATATAAATAACTGGTTTGAAGTAATTGAAGAAAGAGTAGCAGTTTTGAAAAAGCAAAGTTATGAACAGTCAAAATGGGAACTTGTGGAGATGGCAGCTTTTTTGGGAAATCAGTTGGTAAAATATTTGGATGGAGAATGGTATCATTTTGTATCAAAGGATCATGAGAGCTGCTCGATTACAAATTGTAATACAGCATATAGCTGTACAAATTGTCTTAAGGTTTTGGTTGGTGGTTATACGAAAAATGGTATGGATTGGGTAAAAGAAATTTTTTTGGAAAGATGTAAAAAGAAAATTGTAAAGAACAGTTACAATATTTCAAAAATGTGATTGCAATATAATATTGGTAATCTTAAGGATGCCGTGGATATTGATGGACATGTAAATCAATTTATATGTGCATTTACATAAGAATCTGGAGGAGAAAAACATGTTAGCATTTCTTGTAACGTTAATAAAAGTAATAGCTCCGTGGGTGGCAGCAGCGGTAGTGATTCATTATCTGAATGTGTATAATGAGAAAAAACATCCAGAGTTTTATAATTCGGATAACGAAAACAATCCCAAAAGTTTATTTGAGAATTTGGAAATAGGGTATCCGTTTGAACTGGCTTTCATAATGTATATTTCTTTGATTTTCTCTTTGGGGATTATCATAGGGGCATATGTTGACGGACAACTGGATTGGTTTGTTGGCATATTAGGTGGTGCATATATGTTGTTGTCACTCTATGCGGTTTTAGGCACGCACGTCTGGAAAATCTGGGTAAAAGGCGAAAAAATCATTTATCGCAGTTACACAGGCATAAAACATTATTATACATTTGCAGACATTACCAGAGTATCAGAACGATTAGACGGTGGATATGAATTTTATTCCGGGAAGAAAAAGCTTTTCAGGATTGATAATAATCTGTCAGATGGTTCAAAATTAGCAATAAAATTGCAAGTTAAACAAGTACCATGCGACAAAGCGGGAATGACCGTTGATAAATTTACATTAAAAACAAAAGGCGTTTATAAAGCTGTTTCCGCAATGTCTGTAGGCTTTTTCTGCTGGATGGTATGGGTGATGATAGAGCAGAATGAGACAAACATAATATTCTTCCGTCCGATGCTTGTATTAGCTGTCATTTCATTGATTATTTTCATAGACCTTATAACTGACAGATTTTCAGTAAATGGAGCAAGAGTGATACGCAGACGCGGACTGATCGTGAAAAAGTTCGACATCAGTGAAATTGAGAGTACGAGATTGAAAAAAGGATTGTTCGGTGAAAAAATTGAGTTCTATGTGAAAGGAAAGTGTATCGCAAAAGTTTCGACGAACAACCAGCCATATGATTTATTGGACAAGCGCATTAGAAAGGAACATATTTTGCGTAAAAGATAAAACATATAATCAGAATTGTTGATTAATTATTCCAAAACATACAAATGGTGGTAATAAAGCTTACAAATAGCTTGAAAAAGAGCGAGAAGTACAGATGGTGCCGGTGTGCTGGCAAAGCATGCAGATGAGGCAGGAGCATGGCTGCACGGGGTAAAAGTGTTCAGGTATTCGGATGAGACAGCCGAAGCAGTGGCATCCGGAGAAAAGCTGTTAAAGGAAAGCGGGACAATATACGAATCATTTGCCGATATGATGTCACCGGAGGATGCAAAAAGATATTTGGATTTTCTGGAGAATGGAAGCAGAGAAGGATTGACAAGTGCCGAGCTGGCAGGAGTAGAAAAGGCAGATGTATTGCTGGTATCCCGGAAAGTTGAATATGAGGATGTATGGGATTTAAGGAAAGCAGATATTGGAGTCTTTTGATGTAGAAACAATAAAACTTCAAACTGCTGGAGATAGTACATATGGTTTGAGATTTTATGGTGGAAATGCTGCGGCTCAGAAGAGTTTTGGTAGTCAATACATAGGTGGTGCCAATCAATGGTATATTAATAATTTGGAGGATTTAATAAGATGTCAATAGAAGAGAATTTTAATAAAAGAAATAGCGAATTGCAACAAAAAATAGAGTTGGAAATAGAAAAAGTTAAAGTGGGACAAAGTAAAAAAAATATTGTTCAGTTGCAAACTATATTGACAGAACTTCAAAAGAGCAATACGCAAAAAAATATCATTTTAAGTTATCCGCAGATTATAGTGGATTCATGGGATTATTCAGACCAGTTAGGTATGGAGTTGTTGGGATTGGCAGAATTGTATAAAAAAATATAACAGTTGTTCTTATTTATGTTTTCACTTAAAGATGCGTTTTTTCTATGATAATTTTAAATTCTTTTCCAGACTGCGGATATCAGTCAACTTCTTTCGAATATCGTGTCCAAAGTTTGCCTTTTGGTAATCTCACGAAGAGAAGTATCAGGCGCAGGAAAGACAGAGGATGGACTAGTACAATATAATGAGGAAGTCAACAGACTGGAAGATGATTTGAGGGAACTGTATGAGACCATCCGTGTGAACGTTGATGAAGAAGAGCAGTGGAAAGTATTTGACTTTGTAGAAGATTTTTTTATGGAAGAACTGGAAATCGGAGATTATATCAATGATATTAACAGTTACCATTTACATATGTTTGACAAACATGATGTGACAACAAAGAAGTTTGATGCTATAGTAGAAAAAGCAGGGAAAGTGGATGCAAACTATGCGGCACAGATAGAAGGATACTGCAGCCTGCTTGGAGAATACGGGAAAAAATTTGAGACTGTATGTGCCATGCTTGCGCTTGATCTTATCGGGGTAAAAGTGTTCAGGTATTCGGATGAGACAGCCGAAGCAGTGGCATCCGGAGAAAAGCTGTTAAAGGAAAGCGGGACAATATACGAATCATTTGCCGATATGATGTCACCGGAGGATGCAAAAAGATATTTGGATTTTCTGGAGAATGGAAGCAGAGAAGGATTGACAGGTGCCGAACTGGCAGGAGTGGAAAAGGCAGATGCATTGCTGGTATCCCAGAAAGTTGGATATGAGGATGTATGGGATTTAAGGAATGCAGGTGATGCGCTTGAGAGTGGTAGAGAATCATCAATAATGGATTACTCAAATAGATTTGCGGATAGTTTGGCAGAGGATTTTAATCCTGGTGTTGAAGTTAGAGATGTTGTAAAAGAAGATATGATTTTGGTTCAATTTAGTTCTGATGCGCCAAATGCATCACTTAGGTATTGGACAACAATTGATGAGGCTAATGGAATTTCTACAATTGAAGAATATATGGATAAAATGGCGTTATCAAAAGAATGGGGAAATCGAAATGTTGTAAAAGTTGCTAGAGTGAAGAAGGGAACTGAAGTTACTCATGCTATTGGAACAGCAAAAGCACAAACTAAAATTAGTGATCCTAGACCTGGAAATGGTAAACAAATTTTATTTAGTAAGTTTGATTCAAATTGGATTACGGAAGTAAGAAATATAAAGGAATAGGTGTTAAAAATTATGAAAAGAGAAATTATGAAGAAAAAGTTAAATGATTTACAATGTGAAATAAGAAAAATTCAAGATGGTGTTGATGATTATACAAGAGAGTATCTTAATAAATTGGAAAAAATTATAGAAGAGTATAAAAATAAGTTGGATTCAAATAAAATGGATGCATCAGATGGTGGGACATTAGGATTTAGAAGAGCAATACTCGAGGATGACAATCTCGCTAATATAGACTCTTTGTATAATGCAGCGGTAGCAGTTGATAAATTTTATAGTCAAGAATGTAGAGAGTGGTAGTAAGGGTGGTTCAGATGTAGTTCAAAGTAAATTCAATAAGTTATTAAATAGTGACTATTATAAAAATAATCCTGGCTATGATTGCTCTGAAATCGCGACTGATTTTTATGATACGGCTGGACAACAAGGGAAAATATACCGCATTGAAGGCAAAGATGGTGTTATAAATGGATATGAATACGGTAAGGTGTATGATTTCGAATATCACGAAGTCTACTCGGATGGTGTATACATTTATGATCCAAGGTATAAAAATACGCCAGTTCTTAAAGATGATTATTTTAGAGCTTTGAAGGAGATTAATCCAGATGGTTTTGATGTATTTACAATACAATAGGAGGATTTATGGAAGAAAATAAGGAAAAATGTATAGGTAAACTTATTCATAGTCGCATTCCAATTGAATGGATGAGATATAATATGTACATCGAAGATGACAGGTATCGCAATATACCGATGCTTGTATTCAGAGTACAGGATTCTTGCCCAGAAAATATAATTGATAGTCTTAAAAAGTGTGTTGATACTTTTAAAGGAAATCTGAATTGGAAAATGTTTAAAGATCCTTTGTCTAGGAAGGGAAATTACCTGATTACAATTTCTGAACTAGAAGTTTTGCATAGGGAATGCTGTGCAGGGAGAGTTCAATATAATCAAATAGATTTTTGGGGTGCTGAAAAGTATAAAAAATATTGTGATGATGCAATACAAGATATTCCGATGCTGGAAAAACACATTGAAGAAACTTTATAAAAGGTGCTAACAAAAATTGGTTTTGAAGGATGTAATAATTTCGTGACATTTCCCCAACAAGGCTCAAATCTTCCATTATGGGTAAACTACCTCGACTTCGCTCTTAAAATCGCACACAGGGGCAACACAGGCTCTCACAGGGGCAAGAGAAAGTTGGGTTGTGTGTCAGAAAAGTAAATTTGTGCATTATTACTTGTTTTTGTCTGTTTTGGTCTTTTGGCATAAAGCCAATTCTGCTTGTTTTTAGAGGTATATATAAAAAATCTGCTCCAAAATCAAAAAATCAACTTGCAACCTCTTCTGTTCAGAGTTAACATCACACACCACGAAGGAGATTTCTTCTGCTTCGTGTCCTGTGTTCTGCAGGATGTATCCATCTCCATGAAAGTCAGCGGTATCCGTTTGGGATATTTTGTGCCTGACCAGAAGTGGATAGGCTATACCACTCTTGCACACTTGGTTGTTGAAAAGATGCGTAATTCCGAGAAAGATGCTTAACAGTTGAGATTGCCACTATTTTGCCAAACATTGAGATTGGGGTTGATTTTATGGTTAAAGAAAATTTTATTTATGTGGGTATCGATTTACACAAAGAAACCCACACAGCAGTTATGATTGACTGCTACAATCAAAAGCTTGGAGAGATTACTTTCCCAAACAGACCAGCTGATTTTCCTAAGCTGGTTACTAAAGTAAAAAAATGTAATACAGAGGGAAAAGAAGTCCAAACTATGGTTTAGATGTAGCAGGTCAAACTATGTTTGACTATTTTAACAAACCTGCATTAGATGATGCCATAAACGCAGGTAAAGAGATACGATTTTCACATAATCCAGAGGCATATGGTGAATGCGCATTGAAATGGGAATGGGATTATTTGCAAGAAAAACATGGGTATTTTGCATTAGAAAAAAAGGAGATTTTTGGTATGCAACAAAATAATTTTAATGATATTAGAATCGATACGGGTAAAAAAATAAAAAAAATATTTGGTAATAAAATTAGAGATATAGAATATTATGATGTGGTGGAAGAAGCAGGACATTGGTCGTTTAAAATAGGTTTTTTTGCTTATGATTATTTTTACGTTGTTTTCACTTATGAACTTGATATTATAGGGTTTTCTATAGAAGTTGGAAATGGAAGATTAATAAGCGTAATGAATACACACAATTGCTATTCAAATACAGATATGGAAGCTTATATACAACGAATTGTTGAGGAACTTGAATTAAGAATTCCAGATAAATATCTGCAAACACGAGGTTGGTTATAATTTTAAATTCTTTTCCAGACTGCTGATATCGGTCTGCTTCTTGCAAATATCGTGCCCGAAGTCTGCCTTTTTATCATCTTACATAGAGAAAGTGCTCAGCTGGCTCAAGAAAACATCAAGTCAGAAATCTTGATTCAGATGCAGGTTTTCAATTGAAACTGCTCCATCCGTATGTTTACTAAAAGAGGAGGGAGCGATGGTGTGAATAAAGATTGATCCGGAAATGCTGGATATCTATATGGAATTGTTGAACAAGCTTATGGCAGGCAGCGAAACGGACGGAGGCAATGCCAGACTGGAAGTATCAGGCGCAGGAAAGACAGAGGATGGACTGGTACAATATAATGAGGAAGTCAACAAGCTGGGAGATGATCTGAGGGAATTGTATGGAAATATGGGGGAAATACTTGGCAGGATCAGGGATGGAACACTGTTCAAAAATGCAGATAAAGTCAGTGTGGTGGCGAGAAGTACAGATGGTGCCGGTGTGCTGGCAAAGCATGCAGATGAGGCAGCAGCATGGCTGCATGGGGTAAAAGTGTTCAGGTATTCGGATGAGACAGCCGAAGCAGTGACATCAGGAGAAAAGCTGTTAAAGGAAAGCGGGACAATATACGAATCATTTGCCGATATGATGTCACCGGAGGATGCAAAAAGATATTTGGATTTTCTGGAGAATGGAAGCAGAGAAGGATTGACAAGTGCCGAGCTGGCAGGAGTGGAAAAGGCAGATGCATTGCTGGTATCCCAGAAAGTTGGATATGAGGATGTATGGGATTTAAGGAATGTGGGTGATTTGCTGGAGAGTGGTAGTAAGGGTGGCACATCAACAGTTCAAAAAGTCTTTACAGATAATCCTTTTGATGAAGCGGGAAATTTAAAACCTAATATTAAATATCAAACGGGTGAATTCAAGTATAATTATGAAACAGATGCTAATGGAAGGATATCTAATTGGAATACTGATAATCTGCAATTAACGGAGCGAGATGGTCGACTAAATTATAACTCAGATTCTCTAGGAAAAATTGAAGGAGATCATGCAGGACACATAGCGGGAGATAGGTTTGGTGGCTCACCAGAACTGGATAATATTGTATCTCAATCACAAAATGTTAATTTAAGTCAATATAAAAAAATTGAAAATCAATGGGCAAAAGCTATAAGTGAAGGAAAAGAGGTAACGGTAAATATTGATATTAAGTATGATGGAGACGGTTTCCGTCCTATAGAATTTAATGTAGAATATACAATTGATGGTGACTTCTTTAGTCAAAGTATCCTAAATTAATGGAGGAAATGCAATGGGAAAAATGTTTGAAGACTATTTTTCAGAAATACAAGCGGACATGGTGTCAATTTGCTTGGAATATGTGGAAAAAAGAGCTGAGAAGATTTATATTTATTGTTCTTTTGAAGATGGTATGATATCCAGTGGTTTCTTTTATAAAGTTAATAGTAAAATTGTAAAGAAGAACAAACTAAATGACGTTATAGTAGATGGGCAAAAAAAATATGATGTCTCAATACCTAGACAAAAGGGAGCTATTAATATTATTAATGATGATATAAAGGCTCTTAAGAGATTATGTCAAGAGCATCAAAAAGAAATGCCAACACAGATTAAATTAGTATATGATGTTATATCTAATAGAATAAATGCCGATTATAGTTATGATATAATATTTAGTGATGATCAAAACAAGACAGCATATGATGTTTTAGATGAATGGTATCAGTTAGAAAAAAGTAATGAAAAATAATTTTTAAAGGTCGGCACAGAAAATAAAATATGTTGATTTCAACTGAGATGAAATTGTATTACGATATAGTATCAGGAAAATATGACAAAAACACAGTATCAGCGGTATTTATAAGACTTTCAAAAGCCATGAAATACAGCTGATTCTCTTTTGTTCATTTTTATAAGTACGCTAACTTTCTTAGTAGGAAAAAACAGAGCTGCGTCATAAAAAGTTCTTTGGTCAAAGAGAAAGTTATGTGATAGTACATTTCTCCCGTATGGAAATGTGGGGGAAATCTTGGCAGGATCAGGGATGGAACACTGTTCAAAAATGCAGATAAAGTCAGTGTAGTGGCGGGAAGTACAGATGGGTGCCGGTGTGCTGGCAAAGCATACAGATGAGACAGCAGCATGGCAGCATGGGGGAAAAGTGTTCAGGTATTCGGATGAGACAGCCGAAGCAGTGGCATCCGGAGAAAAGCTGTTAAAGGAAAGCGGGACAATATACGAATCATTTGCCGATATGATGTCACCGGAGGATGCAAAAAGATATTTGGATTTTCTGGAGAATGGAAGCAGAGAAGGATTGACAGGTGCCGAACTGGCAGGAGTGGAAATGGCAGATACAATATGGAAGTATTACAGGAAGATAGAATAATGTATCGAGCAGGTAATGTTCAAAATCCATATGGAAGATGGTTTACGAGTGAGGATATAATGTTATGCAAACTTATATAGATGTATCGTGGACTTTTGAAGTTGTAGAAAAAATACCGTTACAATAGATTGGAGATAGAAAAATGATAAGAAATGAAGATTTTTTGGAGTTACGAGAGTCGTATATAGAGATTGGCAAAATGGTACAAAAATATGGATATGGACAATATAACGGGATATTAAGAATTCTTATGGGACAAGTTAATTGTATTGACTCGGATGAGAACGATGGTAAAAAAATGAAATACTTGACAGAAAGCTATAGTAAACTGTTTGCTTTGAGAGGTGGATTGAGCGATTTCATTATTTATGATGCAGATGTTCAATTAAGAAATCAGTTGAATGAGAAGTATAATGACAAAGTGAAAAAGGTTTGGAACATTATGAAAGACTATATTTAATCAGCAGACACTACGTAAAGGAAATAAAAACAATTTCCAAAGGTATTCCGATTTTTATAGGAAGTGTGGAGCAGGATCCTTATACTTCTGCTGAAAATGTGAAAAAAATTGAAATGAATAATTTAGAACATGTAACCTGTCATTATTTTGAAAATACGGATTTTATATTGAGAACTTGTTGCGCAAATAGAAAAGTAACATATGATGGACGTCCTGTAAAAGAGATTTTGACAGGAAATGCAGAACTAAATGCCACTATACCAGAAACAATATTAGATTGGTTAGAAAGCAAATGCGGGTGATATTGATTTAAAAATGTATAAAAAGTTATGAACGATTATCTTTTCCTTAGTTTTTTAGTTAGTGAAAATGTGAATTGATGTTATCATCATCGGAATTCCAACAGCTGAAAAAGAAGTCGTAAAAATTTCAACACTGTTGAGATGGTATATAATGGAATGATTTTAAATTGTGTGGCATATTCGGTTATAGAAGTGATTTTAAAATTAGTGGATAGAAGATAAGCGAGCTATATGCAGGAGGCGGTATTGTAAGTGGCGCTATTGAAATCGGAAGTGAAGTATTAAGTGGAGAAGACATTAATCTAAAAAAGATAATACTTGGAGCGTCAAAAGGAGCCATTACAGGAACAGGAGCGGGACTTTTAGTTACTGCAGCAAGTAATGGATTGATTGATAGCACCGATAATGCAATTGAAAAAATTAATTGATAAGGGAGTAAATATTAATCAATTAGATGAAAAGGAAAGAGTGCCCTTACAGTATTTGATTAACCTAAAATATACAGATGAGGAACTTGAACCGTTATATCAAATCTGGTTTGCACAGAACAGTATTTTGGTTAATCACAAGAATGCATGGGGAAAAACACCATTGGAAATTGCTGAGCAAATGCCGTATAGGGCAAGTTTATTGGAAAGGATGAAAAAGTATGAATAAAGTAGTCACTTTTATAACCGATGCTGGTGGAAGTATTGTTTCAAAAAATATATTGAGCCATAAGGGAAAGTTGAGATGGTGTGTTAGAGAAGAATCTGTAAATGATGTCGATAATGGTTGGAGATTTTTTTCTGATATTGACACAGAGGAGTATTTGAGTAAAGCGGATAATATGTGTATATGTGATTTTAATACAGTTGCCAATATTGAACCAGCAATCATTGCAATATATAATTGCAAAGTTGGAACGGATATAGAATTAGTAGAAGAGAATGGAAAGAAATTCTTTTTAGATAGTAATACAGGGAAAATATTCAAATTATAGTATTTAATTATGGTTATACTTTCGGACATCTAACAACCTATAACTCCTGTGCATCTATTAATTAACCGTCATGATTGCCCAGAAGCAATTAAGAATCCATGAAGTTAATTAATAGACACTTGTTAATTTTACTGAATGGATAAAGTGTTACAACCAGGAACAAGAATAGATAGGTATGGAAGTGATTATGGTTCATTTACTTTGCTAGAAGGAACTCCGTATGAAATGAGAGCGGTTGCACCAGGAACAGTCCAAAGACCATATAGTGTATTTGAGGTTGTTGAACCAATTAATGTAAAATCGGGTAGTATAGCATCTTGGTTTGATGAACCAGGCGGAGGAATACAATAATTGTTGCCAGATACAGTAGATGAATTATTAGATTGGGATATATTATGGTTGAAAGGAGTTGAGCAATATGCCAAATATCAAACCTATTTCCGATTTGCGAAATTACAGCGACGTGCTGCATGATGTGGCTGTTGACGCTCCGGTTTTTCTGACAAAGAACGGGCGCGGCAGATATGTAATTCTCGATATGCAGGACTTTGAAAAGACACAGGCAACCCTCCGGCTGATGAATGAACTTGCAAAAGGTCGAAAATCTGGCGAAGAGAAAGGCTGGCTGACATTGGAAGCCGTGGAGAAGAACCTCGGGATTGTTAATGAATAATTTGCATTTATCAGAAGAAGCTCAAAACGATCTTTTTGAAATCAAATCCTATAATGAGGAAGAGTTACTGAACCCATCCGCAGCATTAGCAACCGTAAGTCGAATTACAAAGAGCCTCCGCATTTTACAAAACTATGCACAGACCGGGGCTCCGCTATCTTCGATTGCGGATATAGAGAGTGATTATCGTTTTATTATAAGTGACAATTACATTAGCTTCTACCGTGCTTACGGAAGCGAAGTTTATATTGACCGTATTCTCTATGCCCGCCGTGATTACATGCGGATTTTGTTCGGAGACAGTACAACAGATAAATAAATGATAAATCATTGAACCGCTTGTAGAAATACAGGCGTTTTTTTCATGTGTAAAAGGAGTATAAAAAAGTATTCCATCATTTACGTCGCTCCTCACTTGGCGCTCCGGTTTAGTTTGAATATAAAGAAAAATTGATGTATAGTATAGAATTAATATGGTGGTTTTTATGCATTCGTTAACAGCACACAAAAATACAAAAAATATGTAAAATTGCACAAAAATAACTTGCAATTTTTGTGAACTTTGTGCACACTTATTCGCACAATCATGATATTATAATAACCGTAAAAACCCCCCAATACATTATATATAGTTTTTGCTATACCCCATAGTAAAAATACCTTCTCCTAAGAGGACAGCTGATCGACAGGCTGTCCTTTTTACTATGCAAAAATGGAAGTTAATGAAATATTAAGACACTTTAAATGTGTAAAGTGGTATATTGAATGTAGGTAACAATTTTTAAGGAAAAGAATGTAAGAGTGGATGGTATTGGATCGGTAATACAATGATTTAGGAAGTACAAGGAGTTACACACTATGAAAAGAATCCGCCCGGATTATTACGATAAATTTGCATGCATCGCAGATCAGTGTTCCATCACCTGCTGTCAGGAGTGGAAGATCGGCGTAGACGCAGATACAAACCGGAAATGGAAAAAGATTTTTCCACCAGAGGATGTCTCACCACAGAAAAAGAATCTGAGTGCCTATACAACGAAAAAAGACGGCGGACGGGTGATTGAACTGACCGAAGAACACAAATGTCCTTTTTTGAATGAAAACAAGTTATGTAAACTTGTGACCACATATGGAGACAACGTGTTATCGCAAACCTGTGCAGTATTTCCGCGGGAAGTACACCGCTTCGAGACACATGAGGAAGAGACATTAATGCCATGCTGTCCGGCAGTCATTGACCTGTTGAGGGAAGAGGAACCGCAGAGGATTTATGCCGGGGAAACCGCACGTTTTTATATCCGGGAAAAGCTGACAGAGTTATTTCTGGATGAGGACTATCGTGTGGAGGAATCCCTGCTCTGTGGATTTTATATCATAAGGGAACTTTTTGATAAGTGTGGGCAGGATGAAAAATTATCAGAGCTTGCCGAAGATTATTTTTCCAAAGAAAATCAGCAGCAGCTTAGGAGGGCAATTGAGGAGATAGAGCGTGATCCATTTGCAACGATGGAGGAACGGAATGAGCTGTTACAGGATCTTGCCGTCAATTACCGGAAAGAGGGATTATACCGGAATTATCTGAACCCGGTCATTGAGAAAGCGGAAGAACTTTCAGGTTTGTTTGAAAATATAGGAAATCCGGCAGATGCGGCAGAACAGAATGCAGATCTGGAAACTGAAATGGCAGACAGGATGCATGCATTTGAAAGTGAATTTCAGGCATACAATTCACTGATGCGGAAATTCCTCATCAATGAGTTTAACGCAGACCTTTTGATGCCAGATGGAGATCTGGAGAGTCTGCTGGTGCAATATCAGTGGATCGCCATGGAGTACGGTGTGATCAGACACAGCATTTTCCTGCGCTGGCTGTTGGATGGACAAAAAGAGATTGCATATGAGACGGTCAGAGATTATATTGTTATTATCTGCCGTATGACGGGCTATGATGAGGAAGATATCTACGAATATCTGGAGAACAGTTTTGAGGAGTTAGTCTGGGATTGGGGATATCTCGCATTGGTTGTTGGATAAAAATTCAGACAATCGCGAAACTTTTCGTAATATTCATAACGTAAAATTGAGTTTCGCAAACGTTGCATAAATGATAACAGGAGAAGCTATGAGTCAGGAAAACCAGAATATACAGGAAGAACCGCACAAGAGACGTGTGCGGTACAAGGGAAAGTATCCGAGAAATTATAAGGAAAAATACAAGGAACTGAACCCGGAGAAGTATCAGGATACGATCGAGAAAGTGATCCGGAAAGGCAGTACACCGGCGGGAATGCATATATCCATTATGGTGAGGGAGATCATCGATTTTCTGCAGATCAAACCTGGGCAGACCGGGTTTGACGCAACATTAGGTTATGGCGGACACACAAAAGCGATGCTGGAATGCTTAAAAGGGCAGGGACATATGTATGCGACAGATGTGGATCCCATCGAGTCTGCAAAGACAAAAAAACGTCTGGCGGATGCCGGGTTTGGGGAAGACATTCTGACTATCAGGCTGCAGAATTTCTGCACGATCGATGAGATCGCAAAAGAAGCCGGAGGATTTGATTTTGTGCTGGCTGATCTTGGAGTGTCGTCCATGCAGATTGATAACCCGGACCGCGGATTTTCATTTAAAGTGGACGGACCATTGGATCTCAGGCTGAATCCGGAAAAGGGAATCAGTGCAGCGGAACGCCTGGCACAGATCGACGAGGGCGAACTTGCAGGCATGCTCTGGGAAAATTCCGATGAACCATATGCAGAGGAACTGGCACATGCGATTGTGACTGAGCGGAAACATGGAAAGCCGATCGACACAACAACGAGGCTTCGTGAGGTGATCGAGGAGACCTTAAGTTTTCTTCCGGAGAAGGAGAAAAAGGATACGGTTAAGAAAACCTGTCAGAGAACATTTCAGGCGCTCCGCATTGACGTGAACAACGAGTTTGAAGTGTTATACGAATTTATGGAAAAATTGCCGGGTGCCCTGAAACCGGGTGGAAGAGCAGCAATCTTAACATTTCACTCCGGGGAAGATAAACTTGTAAAAAAAGCGTTAAAACAGGGATACAAAGAAGGTGTTTATTCTGAAATCGCAAATGATGTTGTGAGACCATCCGCAGAGGAATGTGCACAGAACGGAAGAGCGAGATCTACGAAGATGCGCTGGGCAGTCCGGGCAGAGTAAAATCGGGTATCCGGGCAGGAGAAGGAATCAAGGAAGCTTATTGTTACTGGAACGGGGTATGAGAAACAGTAACGCCGGAAGGGGGAAAAGGACATGAGAATATCACATATTGCAATGTATGTACGAGATCTGGAAGTGGTAAAGGAGTTTTACATCCGCTTTTTTGGGGCAAAAGCGGGAGAGTTATATCATAATCCAAAAACAGGACTGAAAAGCTATTTTCTGTCGTTTGATGAGGGAACAAGGCTGGAACTGATGAATCTGCCGGAAATGCAGGATCAGAAGAAAGTGTTGGTGCGGATGGGCTATATCCATATCGCAATTTCAGTGGGAAGCAGAGAGAAAGTGGATGCCATCACCGAAAAACTGTATGAGGCAGGTTACGAAGTTTTAAGTGGTCCGCGTATTACCGGGGATGGCTATTACGAGAGCACTGTGTTAGGACCGGAAGATAACCAGATCGAGATTACGGAGTAAAGACAAAATAGACAATTGCGAAACTTATAGAATCACAATTGTCTATTTTTTTATGATTCCTTTTTTACGAGTACCATGGCAGAAATTGGTTCCACGGAAACAGAACCGGAAACGGTTGTCAGTGCTTCGGTTCCGGCATGATCAGCGTTGACACATACATCCCATGCACCATCTGGCAGTGTGACAGATGTCTCTGTACTGTTTGGATTGAAGATCACAAAAATGCCGTCGGACGTTTCCCCATTCACGCCGCCGTTGATCCGGAATGCAAGCACATTTTCGTCGAGACCGTCCACGGAAGTGATGTTTGCGTTGACATCGTCTGCATTGGTAAGGCGAAGCGCTGCATGGGCTTTGCGGAAGGCGATCAGTCCCTTGTAATAGTTATAAACATTCTGATAAGTCTCATCTTCTAACGTATCCCATTTGATACTGTTGACAGAATCCGGGGAATTGTAGCTGTTTTCCAAAAAACCGCCGGAGGCATCGATCTTGGTGCGGAGCATTTCTTCGCCTGCCTGCAGGAATGGAATGCCCTGTGCAGTCATGTAAATGGCGGCAGAGAGATTGTTCATGCGGATACGGTCCTCTTCTGAGACGCCTGGCGTTGATCTTGTGATGCGGTCTAACAGTGTCATATTATCGTGGCAGGAGGCGTAGTTAATGCTCTGAGCCGGTGTGGTACACCAGTCACCTGCCTGACCTAAAAAGCAGCCTTTGACGGTATCGGCAAGATCAGCGGCTCCCGAGACATAACCTTTCCTTGTGGTGTAAAAGACGTGACCTTTCAAAGCGTCGCGGAGCGTATCGCTGAAAAATGCAAATCCCGGAACATCGGTGGAATTCGGCTGCGTGGTCATTTTATAGCCGTCTTTGGTCACAGCGGTATCCATGGTCCATCCCTCTCCATAGAAAATGACATCCGGATGGGTTTTGTGAACTTCTGTGACGACCTCGTTGATCGTTTCGGTGTCGATCAGTCCGACAAGGTCAAAACGGAAACCGTCGATGTGGTATTCATCTGCCCAGTATTTGACTGAGTCTACAATATATTTTCTCACCATGGAACGCTCGGAGGCGGTGTCATTTCCACAGTCGGAGCCGTTGGAGTATTTTCCATCCGCATCCACACGGGAAAAATAGCCCGGTACGATCTGATTTACACAGAAATCTGACGCATTGTATACATGATTGTAAACCACGTCCATGATCACACTGATCTGGTTGTCGTGAAGTGTTTTTACCATCTGTTTCATCTCGGAAACACGGACGGCACCGTTGTAAGGATCGGTGGAATAGGAGCCTTCCGGGACATTATAATTTTCCGGTGTATAAGTGGCACCTAAGTCACTGCCGGAGTAAGTAAATTCTTTTTCAAATTTTTCTGTAGAATAAATATTTGGCATAATAATTGGATACTCATTCCCTTCCAATAAAATCATATAACGTTTGGTTTCGATTGGCATATTTTTATAACATGAACTGGTTTTGGTGAAAGTGTAATATAATTAAAAAAATAAATAAATATATTTTAGCTATAATTTTAAAAAATACGAAAAAAAACGAAAAAATTAGCGAAAAATCATCGGCAAAGATACTTTTGTGTTATAATCATAAGGATTTTTTGAAGGGAGCCAAATACCATGGCAAAAGAACATTCAGTATATGAATTAAATCGTATTCAACAATACATTATGCAGATGCGGCCGGTTTTGAAGAAGGAGGCGCTGTTTTCGGATGGAACAAAAGATTACCGCGATCCGACGGAACCGGAGGCAGGAGAAAAGGTGACGATCCGTTTCCGCACCGGAAAGAATAACGTGGATATCGTCTGGCTTTGCACAGATTGTGAACATTATAAAATGAAAAAAACAGAAAGTGATCGTGAATTTGACTATTATGCGGTTGAGATGACAATGGGAGAGGAGCCGTTTTACTATTATTTCGAGGTGGCTTCCGGTCTGCTGCATGTCTTTTTTGACCGTTATGGTGTGAGCAAGGAGCGGCGGGATGCTTACCGGTTCTGCATCATTCCGGGATTTTCCACACCGGAGTGGTCAAAGGGAGCCGTCATGTACCAGATCCTTGTGGATCGTTTCTACAATGGTGATCCGGCTAACGATGTATTGACGGATGAGTACTATTATATCCAGACACCGAGTAAAAAAATGGAGGACTGGAATCAGTGTCCGTCCGATTTTTCTGTTGGAGAGTTTTACGGCGGAGATTTAGAGGGCGTGAGACAGAAGTTAGGTTACTTACAGAATCTTGGCGTGGAAGTCATTTACTTTAACCCGCTTTTTGTATCACCATCCAATCACAAATATGATATTCAGGATTATGACCATATCGATCCACATTATGGAAAAATTGTGGTCGATGAGGGGGAGCTTTTGCAATCCGGGACAACGGATAACAGCAAGGCAACACGTTATGTAAACCGTGTCACAAACCGGGAAAATTTAGAGGCGAGCAATGCTTTTTTTGCGGAGCTGGTCAGAGAGATACACGCCAGAGGAATGAAAGTTATTTTAGACGGTGTGTTTAACCACTGCGGTTCGTTCAATAAATGGTTAGACAGGGAAAAAATCTATCACGCAAACGGAGGTTACGAGGACGGTGCATTTTTGTCGAAAGAGAGCCCTTACCGCAGTTTCTTCGGTTTCCGGGATGAAAACGGCTGGCCGGATAACACCTCTTATGAGGGGTGGTGGGATTATGACACGCTGCCAAAATTAAATTATGAAGGCTCGGAAGAGTTGTACGATTACATTCTTGGCATCGCAGCAAAATGGGTGTCAGCACCATATTATGTAGATGGCTGGCGTCTGGATGTTGCGGCGGATTTAGGTCATTCTTCAGAGTTCAATCATAAATTTTGGAGGGATTTTCGAAAAGCAGTTAAGACAGCCAACCCGGAAGCACTTATTCTGGCGGAGCATTATGGCGACCCAAAAGACTGGTTAGAAAAAGGTGACCAGTGGGATACGGTCATGAATTATGATGCCTTTATGGAACCTTTGACATGGTTTCTGACAGGAATGGAAAAACACAGTGATGAGTATATCCCGGAGAAAAAGGGAAAGGTGGATGATTTTGAGGGAGCTATGCGCCACTTTATGGCAAGTTTCCAGACATCCCAGTTACAGTGTGCGATGAATGAATTATCCAACCACGATCATTCGAGATTCCTGACAAGAACCAACGGAACAGCAGGACGTGTGGAAACCCATGGATCGGAAGCCGCAGATTATGGTGTCAACTTTGGGATTTTCCGGGAAGCAGTTGTTGTTCAGATGACATGGCCGGGCGCACCGACGGTTTATTATGGGGATGAGGCAGGCGTGTGTGGATTCACCGATCCTGATAACCGCCGAACCTATCCATGGGGAAAAGAAGATGTGGTGCTTGTGGATTTTCACCGGGATATGATCCGCATTCATAAGGAAAATGAAGCCTTACGCACCGGTTCCTTAAAGCTTTTGCAAGGGGAAAAGGACATATTGTGTTACGGCAGGTTTAACCGGACACAGCAATTTGTTGTGATCCTGAATAATAGCGATGAGAAGAAGGAGATCACAAAGGAAGTATGGAGTATCGGTATTCCAAAAAATTGTAAGATGGAGCGTCTGATCATCACCACGGAGGCTGGCTATTCGCTCATGCCGAAAGAATATGAAGTGGAAGATGGAAGGATCACCGTCACGCTGCTGCCACATTCGGCTGCGGTGCTGAAATATAAAGTGTAAAAAATATAAAATCTTATCTTGCACAATGAAAAATGATATGTTATAATCAATCCTTGTCAGGACATTTGTGCTGACAAGAATGGGCAGATTCCCGAGTGGCCAAAGGGGACAGACTGTAAATCTGCTGCAACTTGCTTCGGTGGTTCGAATCCACCTCTGCCCATTATCATATATGCCGGCGTGGCGGAACTGGCAGACGCGCAGGACTTAAAATCCTGTTGTAGCGATACAGTACCGGTTCGATTCCGGTCGCCGGCATTAAGAGGTCTCAAGTGTTGAAGTTCGTTCAGCATCTGGGGCTTTTTATTTTTGCGTTGAGATAAGAAAAATCCGCCAGCCCACAGATCCTGTGGACGGCGGATTTTTTTCTGTGATCTTATTTTTTTTTGACCGGAGCCTGATATCTTGCGGTTGATTCACGCTCGATCAGTGCTGCGCGGAGCTGTGTGCGGCAGATTGGAATGTGATGTACCAGGGAGTTTAAAATGACATAAGCACATTTTCCAAGTTCACTGCGTTCCTGCCGGATAGTGGTAAGCGGTGGTTCTAACATGGAGGAGATCGGAATGTCATCGAATCCGACCACGCTGATATCTTCCGGCACGCGGAAACCGCGGAGCTTGCATTCCGTGATAACACCGGATGCGATCAGGTCATTGCCGCAGATGATCGCAGTAGCACCCGCACCCAAAAAAGTAGGAACGTGATACTTTGCACTGTCTGCCACATAATAGCCGTAAGCGGTCAGGTCTTCATTGATCTCAAGACCATGTGCTTTCATGCTGTTATAGTAGGCTTCCTGACGCTGCTCGGATACCATGGAGTGCAGGGAACCATTTAAAAAGGCAATTTTTTTGTGACCGAGTGTGTAGAGATGGTCAACTGCCGCATCGATTCCCTCATAGTTGTCCGTTCCAATGTAAGCAACATTCGGATTCTTCTTAATATAATTGTCGAAGAGAACAGTCGGCATGGTGGTTTGTTCTAACTGTTTCATCCATTCGTCGTGAAGGGCGAAGCCGACGAGAAAGGCTCCACAGAAACCATTCTTTAACATATAGGTGTCATATTTTTCTGCGAGCTGGAATGCCGGTGTGACCGGAATGACTGTCACATCCCAGTTGTGGCGGAACGCATTCTGTTTGAATCCCAGGACAATTTCATAACCAAACTGTGTGGCAGCTTCATAGTCCATATTTTCAATGAAAATCGCAAGCTTGCGGTTTTCTACTTTTTTTGATCGTTTGGTCGCATATCCCATTTCCACTGCGGTATCTAAGACCATCTGTCTTAATTCATCACTGATATCGCTTGCTCCGTTCAAACCTTTGGAGACAGTGCTGACGGATACACCCAGACGATTTGCTATATCTTTGATCGTAGCCAAGTCTTTATCCTCTTTGTTATAATTATTCGATACTTTCCCTTATTATATAGAATCGAATTTCCGTTTTCAAGCAGTCTGCTCAGAGATTTCAAAAAAGTTTCGAAACAAAACGAGAAAAACTTGTCATTTTACACAAAAAAACAAATATAAAAACGTGAAAAATAGCAAAATCGATATTAATATTTGCAAATTCGTTGACAAAAACGTTTCAATAAACTAAAATTACCTCAGATACGAAAATTCACGAAACAATTCGTATAGGTTTTGAATGCGGGATCATTCCAACAGAACGGGAGGAAATGAATTGGGATCAAAAGAATTGACCAGGGGAGCAGGAGTCCTGCTGGCAATCACAAGCTTACCATCTTCATATGGAATAGGAACATTAGGGGAAGCTGCATTCCAATTTGTTGATTTACTTGTCGATCTCAAGCAGAGGTACTGGCAGGTGCTTCCGATCGGTCCTACCAGTTTTGGAAACAGTCCGTATCAGTCCTACTCCGCATTTGCCGGAAACCCATATCTCATTGATCTGGATGATCTGGTGAAGGATGGATTGTTACAGGAGACGGAGATCCGCAGTTTTAACTGGGGAACGGATGATGCAGATATTGATTATGCAACCATCTATGAGAACCGTTACAAGATTTTGCGAATGGCTTTTTCGAGATTTTCTGCGAAGAGTGAAGACTTCCTTGCTTTTACAGAAAAAAGCGACAGATGGCTGTCTGATTATTCTCTTTATACCGCATTGAAACGGCATTTTGGAGATATAGAATGGCAGAGCTGGGACGTGCCGCTCAGGGACAGAGATCAGGAGGCAGTGAAAGAGTATCAGGAAATATTACATAATGACATCATGTTTTGCAAATTTTGCCAGTACGAGTTTTTTAAGCAGTGGATGCAGCTGAAGCAGTACGCAAATAGCCGTGGAGTCCAGATCATCGGTGATATGCCATTGTATGTGGCGTCAGACAGCGTGGATGTATGGGCGCACCGTGAGATGTTTTTACTTGAACCGGATGGAAGACCGAATGTGGTCGCAGGGGCAGCACCCGATGCATTTTCCGAGAGCGGTCAGGTATGGGGCAGTCCGGTATATGACTGGAACGTCATGGAAGAGGATGGCTTTGCATGGTGGAAGGCAAGAATGCTTGAGAACATGGAATTATTTGATGTGATCCGGTTAGACCATTTTTCCGGTCTGGTGCGTTATTACACCGTTTCTGCAGATGCAGAAGACGGAAGAAATGGCAAGTGGAGCAAAGGACCGGGCAGGAAACTGACAGATGCCATGACAGAGGTTCTGGGTGATATGCGGGTGATCGTGGAAGACATCGGACCAAAGGGCGGGCTTCCGGGAGTGAAAAAGTTAAAGACAAAAACCGGATGGCCGGGCATTAAGATTTTAATGTTTGCCTTTGATGATGACACCGCGAATGAGCATCTTCCACATAACTATCAGGACACGAACATGGTCGTATATGCAGGAACTCACGACAACGAAACGATCGTTGGTTATTTCCGGGATAAGTCAGATTACGAGCTGGCATATCTGTATGAGTATCTGAACATTCATTATAAAGAAGAAATACCGGATGCACTGATCCGGGCAGCCTACGCAAGTATCGCAGATGTGGCCATTATCCAGATGCAGGATCTGATGAAGCTTGGAAATGAAGCCAGAATGAACGCACCTTCCACGGTGGGACGCAACTGGCGCTGGCGTATCGGAAAAGATACTTTGAGCGAAGAACGGAGAGCATGGATACGGACTCTGGCAACCGTATATCGCAGATAACAAATACGCTATAAGATGCATAAGCATTTTATATAGAAGTCTTATTCTAAAAAAGGAGAGGAATCAAATGAAAAAGAAAGCAATCTCATTATTACTTGTTGCAGCTATGACAGCTACAATGACAGCAGGCTGCGGCGACAAACAGGAAGCAGCAGACAACACAACTGCAGGAAACGATGCGGCACCTTCTACAGAAGCAGCAGCATCTGATGATGCAGCAACAGAAGAAGAAGAGGAAGCATGGAGCGGTACATTGACTGTATGGAGCCCACAGGAAGATCAGGATACAGGCTGGTTACAGAAAGAATGTGACGCATTCAATGCGGCTCATCCAAACTGGGATGTCACATTTGAGTATGGTGTATGTGCAGAGGGTGATGCAAAAGCTACTGTCACAACAGACGTTGAGGGATCTGCAGATGTCTATATGCTGGCAAACGATAACATCCCTGATTTAGTAGCAGCAAACGCACTTGCTGAGCTCGGCGGATCTTATCTTGATTATGTAACAAGCACAAACTCCGATTCCATTACAGCATCTGTTACATACAATGATGCAGTAGTAGCATTCCCATTTACATCTAATACATGGTTCATGTACTATGATAAGAGTGTATTCTCTGATGAGGATATTAAGAGCTTTGACACAATGTTGGAGAAAGGAAAAGTTGCCTTCCCATTATCTGATTCCTGGTACATTCAGGCATTCTATGTTGGAAATGGCTGTTCATTATTCGGAGATGGTACAGACGCAGCAGCAGGTATCGACTTCGATGGAGAAAAGGCAGCAGCTGTTACAGATTACTTAGTTGATGTAGTTGCAAATCCTAACTTTATCAATGATGCAGACGGAGCTGGTCTTGCAGGTTTACGTGACGGAAGCGTAAACGCTGTATTCTCCGGTACATGGAATGCAGAAGCTGTAAAAGAAGCACTTGGTGACAACATGGGTGTTGCAGCACTTCCATCATTTAACTTAAACGGAACAGACTGCCAGATGAAATCTTTCATCGGATCTAAAGCAATCGGTGTAAACCCAAATGCTGAGAACATGCAGGTTGCTATGGCACTGGCAGCTTACCTTGCAGGTGAGGACGCTCAGAAAGATCACTATGATATGAGAAACATCCTTCCTACAAACACAAACGTTGCAGTTGATGATGAGATCGCAGCAGCAGTTGCAGACGTAATGATCAACACATCTATCATGCAGCCATTAGTACCTGAGATGGGTAACTACTGGTCACCAGCTGAGAATATGGGTAAAGCACTTGTCGCTGGCGAGGTCACACATGATAACGCTGCAGAAAAGACAGCAGATATGAACACAGCAATGAACACAGACGCAGCACAGTAAAAAGGATACAGAAGATTCTTACATGCAAAATACAAACCTCGGGGCGCATGAGCGCTCTGAGGATTGTTTGATACTAAGGAATCCATTTTTATTTTAAGGAGGCCCATAACGTGATACAGGCTGGAAAAAGAAAAAAAGAGTTTGCGGATCCATATACCGTGACCGGTGCGGTTACAAAAGGAAATATCATTACAAAGCTTTCCCTGCTTATTATGGGCTTGGGTAATATCGCACACAGACAGATCGCAAAGGGACTGATGTTTCTGGTTGTTGAGATTGGATATATATGGTTTATGATCCAATCCGGAATTTATAATTTATCCATGTTTCCATCATTGGGATGGAGAGAGCAGGAAAAAGTCTGGAATGAAAAGAAAAGTATCTATGAGTACACTGCCGGTGATCAGTCATCCCTGATCCTGTTGTATGGAGTTGCAACGATTTATATTACATTGATGTTTATCGTTGTGTGGAGAGAGGCAGTAAAAAGCTCTTATAAATCAGAAGTGCTTGCAAAATCAGGAAAGCACCTGAACACCTTTAAAGAAGACTTCAAGAGTTTGTTTGATCAAAATTTACATAAATTATTACTTGCAGCGCCGATCATGGGAGTATTGATCTTTACGATCCTTCCACTGATCTATAATATTTCCATGGCATTTACCAATTACAGCAAGGTAAATGATCATCTGGTATTATTTGACTGGGTTGGGCTTGCAAACTTTGCAAAAATCTTAAATTTGAACGACAGTATCGGTAAGCAGTTCTATTCCGTACTGACATGGACGATCACCTGGGCGATTTTTGCAACAGCATTAAACTATATTTTCGGTATGATCCTTGCAATCGTGATCAACCGTAAAGAGACACATTTTAAGGGATTCTGGAGATTCTGCTTTGTATTATCCATCGCAGTACCTCAGTTTGTTTCCCTGCTGATCATGAGAAGTATGTTACAGCCAACCGGTATCGTGAACACTTTATTATTAAAATATGGTCTGATCGATACGGCGCTTCCATTTTTCTCAAGTGCGACATGGGCCAGAGTGACAGTTATCGTTATCAACCTGTGGGTAGGTATCCCATATACGTTACTTCAGGTAACAGGTATTTTACAGAACATTCCGGGTGAATTATATGAGGCAGCGAAGATTGATGGAGCTAATGCAGTCCAGATATTCTTCAAGATCACATTGCCATATATGTTATTTGTCATGACACCATACCTCATTACACAGTTTACCGGAAATATCAATAACTTCAACGTTATCTACCTGCTGTCCGGCGGTAATCCGACACCGGTGGATGCAACAGCCGGTAAGACAGATCTGCTTGTTACATGGCTGTACAAACTGACCGTTGATAAGAACTACTACAACTTAGGTGCAGTAATTGGTATTATGACGTTCATTGTCCTTGCGATCGTTGCGCTGGTAACATATCGTAATACCGCATCTTACAAAGATGAGGAGGGATTCATGTAATGAGTAAAAAACAAGTGACATCTGGCACAAAAGCAAAGAAAACAATTGTGAATATTATTATCCATATTTTTCTGGCAATCCTGTCATTCATCTGGGTGCTGCCGATTTTCTGGGTAGTCCTGACAAGTTTCCGCGGTGAGAAAGGTTCTTACGTAACCACTTTCTTCCCGAAGACTTATACGATTAACAACTATGTGAAATTATTCACAGATACAAGTATTTTGAACTTCCCGAAAATGTTTGTGAATACTTTTATCATTGCGATTTTTACATGTATCATTTCAACCATTTTTGTACTTTCAGTATCTTATACAATGTCAAGAATGCGTTTTAACATGAGAAAACCATTTATGAATGTCGCAATGATCCTCGGATTGTTCCCATCCTTTATGTCCATGATCGCTGTTTACTATATTTTAAAGGCTCTTGGACTGGCAGAGGGATCTATGATCCGCATCGCTTTGATCGTCGTATTCTCAGCAGGATCCGGTGTTGGATTCTATGTTGCAAAAGGTTTCTTTGACACGATCCCGAAGGCGCTGGACGAGGCTGCGATCATCGATGGGGCAACAAGATGGCAGGTATTTACCAAAATTACCGCGCCACTCAGTAAACCAATTATTGTTTATACCATTTTGACATCCTTCATGGGACCGTGGGTAGACTTCATTTTTGCAAAGGTTATCTGCCGTGCTGATGCACAGTACTACACCGTGTCTATCGGTCTTTGGAAGATGCTTGAAAAAGAATACATTGACAGCTGGTATACCTGTTTTGCCGCAGGCGCAGTTGTGGTATCCATTCCGATTGCAATTCTGTTCTTACTGACACAGAAATTCTATGTAGATGGAATGAGTGGAGCTGTAAAGGGTTAACCCGGGCAGCGGATAAGTTTTGGCTGTGTGTGGGACTGTTGTATGAGAGTGAAAATCTTGATACAGCAGTCCCTTTTTATGTAAACATAAAAACGCTCCGCGAGGATGCGCAACTCGCGGAGATGAATATATAGCTACGCTATCCGCTCGTGTGCGAAAGTGTGCGCAAGCGCACACTTTGTTGTATAATACGAAGAAGAGAAGCTTTAAATGATATGAGAAAGGCATGGTTATAGGAATGAAAAAACGTTTGATCGCAGCCCTGTTAGCAGGAATGATGTTGGTACAGACAACCGCTTGTGGAAATAGCACCAGTGGAACCGTAGGTACTGTGGATAATACAGAGACAATGTCGGAGAGTGGAACAGAGGCAGATACAGAAAAAGAAGGGGATGAAGTTACCGCATTATCTCTGATGCAGCAGGTCAATACAGCAGAAGAGAATGTGATTGATGACAATTACCGAACTTATTATGAAGTGTTTGTTTACAGTTTTTATGACAGTGACGGAGATGGAATCGGTGATCTGAAAGGACTGACGGAAAATCTCGATTATATCAATGACGGTGATCCTGAGACGGACACGGATCTGGGATGCAATGGTATCTGGCTGATGCCGGTCATGCCGTCCACGACGTATCACAAGTATGATGTGACGGATTATGAAGCAATCGATCCGGAGTACGGGACGATGGATGATTTTACGACACTTGTAGATGAATGCCACAAGCGCGGAATCAACGTGATCATTGATTTTGTCATGAACCACACATCTTCACAGCATGAGTGGTTTCAGACTGCGTACAAGTATATCCAGAGCCTTCCGGAGGGAGCAGAACCGGATGCGTCAGAGTGTCCTTATGTAGATTATTATAATTTTTCCAAAGAAAAACTGGGCGGTTATTATCCGGTGGAAGGAACCGACTGGTATTATGAAGGACAGTTCTGGAGCGAGATGCCGGATCTGAACTGGGATAATGAAATGTTAAAGACAGAGTTTGAACAGATCGTGCAATTCTGGCTGGATCTCGGAGTGGACGGTTTCCGCCTGGATGCAGTAAAGGAATTCTATTCGGGCGCAGATGATAAAAATATTGCAGTCCTGACCTGGTTTAATGATATGGTGAAATCCAAAAAAGAGGATGCATATCTGGTCGGAGAGGCGTGGAATGATTACAGTGTCTATGCGAAATATTATCAGAGTGGCATGGACAGTTTCTTTGATTTTACTTTTGCGGATAAGGACGGTATCATCGCAGACACAGTAAAGGGAATAAATGGCGCTTCTGCTTACGGAAAGAGTCTTGTCAATACGCAGGAGCTTTACGGCAGCTACAGTAATACTTACATTGACGCACCGTTTTACACCAATCATGATATGGCGCGGAGCGCAGGTTATTATTCCGGCGATTACAGTGAAGCGCAGACAAAGCTTGGAAATGCAATGAATCTTCTGATGTCGGGAAGTGCATTTTTGTATTATGGGGAGGAGCTTGGAATGAAAGGCTCCGGAAAAGATGAAAATAAGCGTGCTCCGATGTACTGGTCGACGGATGCCGATGCCACGGGTATGTGTGACGGACCAAAGGATATGGACGAGGTCAAAATGAAATATGGAAGTCTCAAGGAGCAGGAAAACGACGGAAATTCCATTTATAACTTTGTGAAACAGACGATCGCATTGCGGAATGAGTATCCGGTGATCGCCAGAGGAAAGGTCGCATTTGATGAGGGGATTTCGGATGATACGGTATGCGTGATCCGGAAAACCTGTGATGAGGGACAATTGACGCTGGTGTTCAATACTTCAGAGAAGGCACAGACGGTCGATTTCAGGAAATCAGCTCTCGGAGCAACGGAAGACAGGAAATATCCATTGCAGATCGCAGGGGAGCTTCTGACAGGAACGGAAGCTGCCGTTCTGGATGAAGAACAGCTTACCATACCTGCGTATTCGGTCGTGATCTTAGAGTAAAACAGAATATTTTTCTGGATAACAGAAATCCCCGGTATGAGACAATCTATCGGGGATTTTTACTTGAATCTGTGCTTTTTTGGTATATAATAGTAATATCAAAGACGGAAAATACAGGTGTTGTGGAAATACGTGTGTTTAAGAGAAAATCTGGAGGAACAATAGATGAAGCGAAAAGTTAAAACAAGAAAACTGAGTATCAGATTTAAAATATTAATTCCGGTATGTGTATGTGTACTCGTTGTCTGTGTGGTTATGGGAATAAATTCTTACAAACATATCAAAGACGGCATGGTTGAGATGGGCGTTCAGGAGGCAGACATGGCGGCAGATCTGACACTTCGTATGTTAGATGGCGACGAGGTGGAGCAGATCGTTCCGGGGGCAGAAGAAAGCGATGCATATAAAGGAGTTCTGGCAGCTTTAAAAAATATGAAGGACAGCTGTGGGATCGCATATCTGTATACTTTATATACCGATGGGACGAATGTTTATTACGGAGTAGATGTGGAAGCAACCGAAGATGTAAGTTATCTCGGTGATCCTTTTGCTGACTCTTATGAGGAGTTAAAATCTGTATTTGAGGGACAGGAATATGTGCAGGATTATATTGATGAGACGGAGGATGGAGACCTGATCACAGTCTACAAGCCGATCACAAACAGCGCAGGAAAAGTGGTGGCAGTTCTGGGGTGCGATTATGATGCATCTGATATTACTGCCCGGCTTGAGGCATCACTTGTGGGAGTGATCAAGATCGGTGTGGTCTGCATTGTTCTTGCAGTAGCGGCTCTCAGTATCATTATTTCAACGATCACGAGAGGGCTTCAGAAAGTGGACGACAAGATTTATGAGATCGTGCATAATGAGGGAGATCTGACACAGAAGCTGGACATCCACAGTGGAGATGAGATGGAACTCATTGCAGGGAATGTCAATGCTTTATTGGAATACATACGGGGAATCATGTTGAAGATCTCCGACAATTCAGAACATTTAAATGGTTCGTCACAAAAGATCGCACAAAACCTTGCAGCAGCTGAGGTGAATATCACTGACGTTTCCGCAACTATGGAGGAAATGAGTGCGGCAATGGAGGAGACAAACGCTTCACTGGAGCAGATCAGCACCTCAGTGGGACAAGTTTATACATCCATTGAAAACATGGCAGCACGTGCAGAACATGGGAAAGATTCTTCCGGTGAAATGAACGGGCGGGCAGCCAGTGTCCGCACAGAAGCCTTAAATAAACAGCAGGAGGTTGCGGAGCAGACAGCCGAAATGGCACGGACATTGGATGAGAAGATCGAGCAGTCCAACGCAGTGCAGAAGATAGCACAACTTACAGCCAATATTATCGAGATCACCGATCAGACTAATCTGCTGGCATTAAATGCGAGCATTGAGGCAGCAAGGGCAGGAGAGGCAGGAAAAGGATTTGCAGTCGTGGCAGATGAGATCGGAAAACTTGCTGCCAATTCGGCAGAAGCTGCAGAACAGATACAAAAAGTGAGTGCAGCGGTAGTTGAGGCTGTGAATGGTCTGGCACTTGCGGCAGAAAATATGGTCGAATTTGCGGGAATAACTGCTGTGGATGGTTATCAGCAGTTAGTGGAAATGAGTGAGTGTTACAGCAAAGATGCAGGTGATATGAATTCCATTATGGAAGAGTTCACAAGTGCTGCAGGCGAATTGCAGAAAGCCATGGACGAGATCAGGGAATCAACGACAGCAGTCAGTGCAGCTGTCGAAGAGAGCGCAAAGGGCATTGTGAATGTGGCAGAAATGTCCACAGATCTTACCGGAAGTGTTGGAGATATCCAGAAGGCGGCTGATCATAACAATGAGATCGCAGATCTGCTTGATACTGAGGTGAAACGGTTTAAGCTGGAGTAACGGAGATTATAAATCATAATTGAAATAAAAAATCGTGCGAACAAAAATGTATTATGTTTGCACGATTTTTTATCAATAGGTATTCAGTTCATAACATAATGAAAGAAATCAACAGCATTCCCTTTGTTATCAGTTGCGTATGCAATGCCGAAGCAGACCGTTCCGGTGTAGTAACCGTAGTCAGAAAGCCAGTCGTTGTTTTCAAGTTTTATGCCACATGGGGCGGTCTCTCCGGTTTCGGAATCTGTTGCATAGACAATCATATCTTTGTACTGTTCTAATTCATCCGCTGTTAAATAATCCGTAAGAGGCATAAGACTTCCGGCATCAGCGTATTGCTGGAACACAAATTCCGGTGCAAAAAGAACGTCGGCATCACCGACAGAAAGTTTTAAAGTCAGTTTCTGGTCACTGTAGTAGTTTGTGGAGTAATTATCGTCATCAGAAAAAGTGATGGAGGTATCTACGGTAACTTCTTCTTTCTTTGTAAAGCCTTCCTGTTCAAAAAATTCATCTGTGGAAGAAACGTTTTCTTCATAAGGATTCAGGGTATTTACCATCACTATATCTAAAACACTTTCCCTATAGGCAGCATAATGTACGATCATGGAAATGACAAACGCCACAAGGCAGATGGCAGCAATGATGTGCCAGCGGTAATAGTCCCAGATATATTGCACCTTTGCTTTGCGGGAAAGGTCTTTGAATGCAGTTTTCTTTTCCATAGGAAAACCTCCGTAATTCTGTGCGCTTTACTAACGCGATAATGATAGGATAACATAGAAAGAAGCAGGTTAAAAGGGAAAAAGTATAAAGTTTATCTAAAATAAAAAATGCTAAGAATGAAAAGGATTCATTCTTAGCACATTCGTTGTACACAAAAAGCGGGTGATGGGAATCGAACCCACGTATCCAGCTTGGAAGGCTGGTGTTCTACCATTGAACTACACCCGCAGATGCCCAGTTCCGGAATCGAACCAGAGACACAAGGATTTTCAGTCCTTTGCTCTACCAACTGAGCTAACTGGGCTTGTTGCTCACAACAAAGATTATTTTAAAGGAAGGAACCTTTGTTGTCAAGCAAAAAATGAAAATTATAAATAAGGAAGAATATCTTCGCAGTAGCAGCGCAGTACCTCCCCAACACTCCAGGCCTGGGCATAACAGCCGCGGGGATTGTGTGGTGCATCCCCGTCAAAGATTTCAGAGATGGAACCGATACAGCCGGAATCCGTCAGATGTTTTCTCACAGGCTCTAACATGCGGACGGCATTTGCGGCAGCAGAGGAGGAGTGGTGGTTCACTTTCATATAGGCACTGAAAAATCCACCGAGCAAAAAGCCCCAGGCAGTTCCCTGATGGTAAGCGGCGTCCCTCTTTGCAAGAGCACCGCAGTAAATGCCATGGTAGTCCGGATGATCCGGTGCGAGGGAGCGAAGTCCACAGCCGACAAACAACTCTTTTTCCACAAGTGCGACAACTGCTTTTTCCTGTTCCTCCGGGAGCAGGGAAAATGGAAGGGATACGGCGTAAACCTGGTTTGGACGGATATGGTCGTCCGGCTCGTCACCATCCACAACATCAAACAGACACTGGTTGGCGGAATCCCAGAACTTGGCATTGAAGGATTCTTTTACCTGTTCGGCGCGTGTGCGGTAGGCAGAAGCATCTTCGTCAAATTTTTCGCAGAGTGATTCCATGATCCGTAAAGCGTTATACCACAGCGCGTTGATCTCCACCGGTTTTCCGTGGCGCGGTGTTGCTACCCAGTCACCGACGCGGACATCCATCCAGGTGATCTGGTCAAGTCCGCTTCCGGCGTGGATCAGCCCGTCGTCTTCCATATAAATGCTGAAATCCGTTCCTTTTTCATAGGCGGAGATGATCTCTTTTAAATGAGGGAAAATCTGTTCTTTTACAAAAGCTTCCGCCTCGGCAGCCGGGTTATAATGAAGGTACTGATAGACCGCATAAAAGTACCAGAGAGAGGCGTCCACCGTGTTATAGAGCGGCGGCATATTGTCGTCCGGGAACATATTCGGCACAATTCCGTGGCGGATATATCTGGCAAATGTCAGAAGGATCTCCTCAGCTTCTTTGAAACGTTTCGTGCAGAGCGTCAGACCGGTAAAGGCGATCATTGTGTCTCTGCCCCAGTCAGTAAACCACGGAAGTCCGGCGAGAACGGTCATCATTTTCGTGGACTCGCGGTAAGTCAGAAACTGGTCGCTGGCAAGCACCAGCTGGTTGGCAAACGAGTCGTGGTATCCGGCTTTTTCAAAAAGTTCTGCATGGCAGCGGGCATTTTCCTCTAAAATGGAAAATGCTTCCGTACCAGACACAGGGGCAGGACGCTCGTTCACGTCACCGATACTGCACAGGATAGAAACTTTTTTTGTTGTGTTGGCAGGAACTGCAATGGACAGGTCAACCGGGCAGTAATGGCAGTCAAGTCCATCTGTCTCAAGATCCACTTCGATCTGTAACTGCATGTCGACGTCATAAACAGTTTTACGTTCGGAAAAAGTTCCTTCACTTGTCTGAAAACGAATGGCAATATCTTTATTTTTTTCCGGAACAAGATAAAATGTCCTGTCTTCTGTAAATGTATCAAATCTTAAGGTGTCCGGGGTGCTGCTCTCACTGTGCTCGCGGTAGTTAAAAAGCGGTGTGAGCGTAAAGGTACAGTCGCTGTCCCCGGCGGTCAGTTCATAGGAGACTGCGCAGACATTGGCGTTCCTTTTTAATGTGATGTGCTTTTCAAAAGAAAAATTGTCTGTCTCATAGGTGTAGTGCACGCTTCCGTCATAGAGAAAGGAAGTGAGAAACTTCTGTCCCTCTGTGTAAACTGTTTTTCCGGAAGCACAGTGCTGGGAAGTCTCAAAGGAAACCGTGCTGGTTCCGATAGTGGCTGTTTCGTTGATCTTGGAAAAAACGAGATAGCGCTCAATTGGTGCATGGAGGCTGGCAATCAGGTAACCCTGATGTGTACGGCTGTGTGCGCCGATCATCGAGCTTCCTGCGTATCCGCCAATGCCATTGGTGACTGCCCACTCACGTTTGATCCCTTCTTTGAATGTTGTCCAGTCTTTCTGGGTATACTGATATGTGATCATTCTCTTCCTCCTGAACGAAAAAATACGAAAATTTCTATTATCTTATTTTACATGATAAAAAAGAAGTTGTACAGAGGGAAAAAAGCGTATATAATTATCATTACGAGACTTTGTTTGGAGGAAATGATTATGCAGGAAAAATTAGTTATTGTTCCGAAAAAAACAACGGGTGGACATAAGGCAGGAATGATCGCATTTTTTGTTTTAACCTGTCTTTGTTTAGTACTTAGCATGTTTGTATCACCGGTTATCTTTCTGGTGCCGACGATCATCTTTGGTGTGATCTGGTATCTGTTTGCATTTCGCAGTGAAGTGGAGTATGAGTATACATATTATGATGGCGACCTGAGATTTGCGAAGATCAGGAATAAAGCAAAGAGAAAGAAAATTGCCTATCTTAGTATGGATGATGTGCTGACCATTGCCCCGAAGGGTGACCGCAGCATTTACAAGTATGAGAATGACAGATCGGTTACAGTGAAAAACATTGCGTCCGGCAATGCAGGTGCAAAACTTTATGAGGCAGTCTGCAAGGGAGAAAACGGTATCACAAGATATGAGTTTGAGCCGGATGAGGACATGTTAAATGCCATCATGGTAAAGTATCCAAGAAGCGTTATAAAGTAACAGGATCGCAATTGCAAAAAATACTGTGGCTTACCGGCTGCACAGTGGAGGATTTATGTTAGAGTTAAGAAATATCACCTATGAAGTAGATGATAACAACGAGAATAAAGAGATTTTGAAAAATGTCAGTGTCACCATTGATGATCATTTTGTGGCGATCACAGGACCAAACGGCGGTGGAAAATCCACACTTGCCAAGATGATCGCAGGAATCATCCGTCCGACAAGTGGGCAGATTCTTTTAGACGGAGAGGATATCACCGGTTTAAACATTACGGAGCGCGCCAGAAAAGGAATCAGTTTTGCATTCCAGCAGCCGGTTCATTTTAAAGGGCTGACCGTAAAAGACCTCATTACGATCGCTGCAGGCAAAGAGATGAGTGTGAATGAGATCTGCGATATTTTATCGGAGGTAGGTCTGTGTGCAAGAGAATACATTGACCGTGAGATCAACGGAAGTCTTTCCGGCGGTGAGCTGAAAAGGATCGAGATCGCAATGATCACTGCAAGGGGAACGAAGCTTTCTATTTTTGATGAGCCGGAGGCAGGGATCGACCTCTGGAGTTTTAACAGCCTGATCAAAGTATTTGAAAAAATGAGAGATGAGATCAACGGAACGATTCTGATCATATCCCATCAGGAACGGATCCTTGACATTGCGGACAAGATCATCGTCATTGCAGACGGACAGGTGCGCAAGACCGGAACCAAAGCGGAAGTGCTGCCGGAACTTCTGAATACGGCACAGACCTGCCAGACGTTGATCGATAAAGCATAGCCGCACTGGCAGAACAGATTTGTAGTGAGAGAGCTGCTGAAAGGATGATGATCGACAGAAAACAGCAGCAGGAGAATGAGGAAGAAACATGGATTTAGTACAGAAAAATTTATTAGAACAGGTGGCGGGACTTCATGAGGTTCCGGAAGGTGCCTATAATATCCGTGCCAATGGAAAAAAGGCTGCACGAAACACCACCGCCAATATTGATATTGTCACAAAAGAGGACAAGGACGGAATTGACATCATTATCAAACCGGGAACGATCAATGAGAGTGTTCATATTCCGGTCGTTTTGAGCGAGAGCGGATTGCAGGAATGTGTATACAATGATTTTTACATTGGGGAGGGCGCAGATGTCACGATTGTTGCGGGATGCGGAATCCACAACTGTGGCGTGGACACTTCCAAGCATGAGGGGATCCACACATTTTATCTGGAGAAAAATGCAAAAGTAAAATACATTGAACGTCACTACGGTGAGGGAGATGGAAATGGTGAGAATGTCATGAATCCACAGACCATTGTGCATTTAAAAGAGGGCGCACACATGGAGATGGAGACAACCCAGATCAAGGGAATCGACTCCACAGTCCGTATCACCAAAGGAGATCTTGCAGACGGAGCTTCCTTAGAAGTGCATGAGAAGATCATGACACACGGAAAACAGTATGCCAAGACAGATTTTGCAATCGATATGAACGGAAAAGACTGCAGCTGTAATCTGGTGTCACGTTCGGTGGCAAAGGGAGAATCCCGACAGGAATTCTTCTCTATTATGAACGGAAACGCAGCCTGTGCAGGCCACAGTGAGTGCGATGCGATCATTATGGATCATGGATGCGTGACAGCAAGCCCACAGCTTACCGCCAACAATATTGACGCAAACCTCATTCATGAGGCAGCTATCGGCAAAATTGCAGGCGAGCAGCTGATCAAACTTATGACACTTGGACTTACGGAAAAAGAAGCCGAGGAACAGATCATCAATGGATTTTTGAAATAACAGACTGCCATGGCAGACAATGGAAACAGTTGTCTGTTGTGGCTTTTTCTGTAATAGGAAACGTCAGCTTAGAGCAAAAGGAGAGGAACATGAAATTCTTTCATTTGTCGGATCTGCATATTGGAAAGCAGCTGCATCATTACAATATGATCGCAGAACAGCGGGATATATTAGGGAAAATCGTGGCGTTAGCAGAACGCGAGAAGCCGGATGCGGTTCTCATTGCAGGGGATATCTATGATACGCCGGTACCGTCTGCGGAGGCAGTGTCAGTGTTTGATGAGTTTCTGACAGCACTGAACGATCTGGAGCCGGAAGTGACAGTCTGCATCATTGCAGGGAATCACGACAGTGCGAAACGGATTGATTTTGCGAGTGACATTCTGGCAAAACACAGGGTGATGATCGCAGGTATGCCGCCGGTTACCCGGGAGGAGACCATCAGAAAAGTGAGTTTTTTTGATGCATACGGCGAGGTATGCATTTACCTGCTTCCTTTTGTGAAGCCTTCCTATGTGAGAAATCTGATCGATGGTGACATTACGACTTATGATGAGGCCGTCCGGCTTGTCATAGAGCGGGAGAACATCGACACAGCAAAGCGCAATATCCTCGTAAGCCATCAGTTTTATACTGCTGCGGGCAGGGAGCCGGAGACGTCAGACTCCGAGATCCGCATGGTTGGAGGAATTGAAAATGTGGATACAGCGGTGTTGGAACCGTTTGATTATGCAGCACTTGGGCACATTCACAGAAAACAGAAAATAGGGCGTGTACAGAACCGTTACTGTGGAACACCGTTACAGTATTCCGTGAGCGAGGCAGGCGATGAAAAGACCGTGACGATGGTGGAACTTTTAGAAAAAGGAAGCGAGCCGCATATCACAGAACTGCCGCTTACGCCGATGCGCAAGGTGCGCAAAATGATCGGACATCTGGATGAGATTTTAAATGCAGCGGCAGAGGACAACTGTCACGATTATGTGAGCATTACATTGACAGATGAGGTGGAAGCGTACCAGCCGAAAGAAAAGTTAGAACAGGTCTATGACCATATTCTGGAGATAAAAATAGACAATGAGAGGACAAGGAAGATTCTGGAGTTTTCGGAAGAGGAAGTGGAGAGCCTCGATCCTTATGATGCGTTTGTGACCTTTTTTCAGGATATGAACGGAAGGGCGATGACGGAGGATGAGGATAATGTGATCCGCACTGTGATAAACGGGGAAAAGGAGGTGGCAGAATGAAGCCTTTGAAGCTTACCATGTCGGCATTTGGTTCGTATGCGGGAAAAAATGTCATTGATTTTACCGGGCAGCAGCAGGGGATTTTTCTGATCACCGGAGATACCGGAGCAGGAAAAACAACCATTTTTGATGCGATCACTTACGCACTTTACAATCAGACCAGCGGCGGTGAGCGAAACGGAAACATGATGCGCAGCCAGTATGCCCAGCCGGAGACGGAAACCTATGTGGAACTGGAATTTTTATACCGGGGACAGACATACCGCGTGCGCAGAAACCCGGACTATAAGATTACGAAAACACTGAAAAACGGCAAAATCAGGGAGCAGAAAGTACCACACAGTGTCGAACTTACCATGCCGGATGGAACTGTTTTCCCGGAAAAGAAAAATGCTACCGATGCAAAAATTATTGAAATCCTGGGGCTTACCGCAGACCAGTTTTCGCAGATCGTGATGATCGCACAGGGAGATTTTTTAAAACTCCTGTATACAAAGTCGGACGAGCGGAAAATGATCTTTTCCAAATTATTCAGGACAGACATCTATTGGAAAATCCAGGAAAATCTTAGAAGAAAATCCATGGAGATGGATGAGCGCATCCAGGAGAACGACCGTGCATTTGAGCAGGAGAAAAGCAGGATCATTCTGCTTCCTGAAAGTGAAGAATTACCGTTGGATGAACTTGTGGAGCGTTTGCGGGAACGGTTAAAGGATGCGTTAAAAGAGCAGAATCTCCGCAGGGCAAATGTGGAGGAACTGAATAAAAAGATCACAAAGTATGAGGAGATCAATAAACTTTTTGTTTCTCTGGAAAAAATCAGACAGAATGGAAAAGAGCTGGAAGCAAGGCAGGCGGAATCGAAAGAGCGCAGACAGCAGATCGAAAATGCACGGAAAGCAGATAAAGTGCTTGTGGCGGAGCAGCAGAATCTCAGACAGCAGCAGGAAGTGGAGCAGTCGGCACAGGCGATCGCAAAAATGACAGAAACACTGGCGAACGATCAGGAGATGTTCGAGACATTAAAGACACAGCAGCAGGAGGCGGAGGCAAAACAGAAAAGAGAAGCGGCAGATATCCAGAAAAAAATGCTTGCGTTAGAGCAGTCATTCCCGTCTTATGAGGCACTGCAGAATGCAAGGTCAGAGGAGCAGCAGGCCAAAAAGGTGTGGGAAGACCTCGGGAAAATATCAGAGGAGTCATTCCATAAGAAAAAGGCTGGGATTGCTGCATTAAAAGAACAGCAGAAGCGGCAGGAGCAGGTCGTGGAGCAAACGAAGAAAAACTGGGAGCAGACATCTCTCAGCGCTTCGGAGTCGGCAAAGCATTATGAACATATGTATGAAGCCTTTTTAAAAGAGCAGGCGGGGATCCTGGCAGAAAATCTGAGCGCGGGCTGTCCATGCCCGGTCTGCGGTTCAACGGTCCATCCGGATCCGGCGAAGCTTTCTGACCATGCGGTGACAGAACTGGAAGTGGAGCAGGCAAAAAAGACAAGGGCTGCAGCAGAAGAAAAGCGCGATCTGGCGTATGCTGCTTTTGAGGCAGAGAAAACAGAAAAGCAGAAGCTTGCGCAGGCAGTCGAGAAAGAGGAAGCTGATTTTGTACTGGCACAGACGATTGCAAAACAGCAGAGAAAAGAAGCAGAGCAAAACTATGTCAGTCTGCAGAAAATAGCGGAACAGATCCGTGAGAAGCTTGTGTATCCATCTCTTGCCGAAGCAAAAAAACAGTATGCCGCAATGCAGAAAGCATTGGAGGCGGCAGAGCAGGAGATAGCGAAGAAACGGCAAAAAGTGTCGGAGCTGGCAGAAGCGATGAACACGTTAAAAGGACAGAAACTCGCAGAGGAAGAAAATCAGAAAACAGCAAAAAAGCTTGCAGTAAAAACGGAAAAAGAATATGCAAAACTTTTGGAAAAATCCGGGTTTGTTTCCGAAGAAACATACCACCTTGCAATCCTGCCGGAGCGGAGCAGATCAAAACTGGAGCGGGAAGAGAAAGAGTATGAGTCTCAGTGCTTAAGACAGCAGAGTGAGCAGAAACTTTTGGAGAAACAGGTCAGCGGAAAAACATATACTGATACGACGGAATTAAATGAGCAGCTGAAAGCAGAAAAACAGGCATTAAAAGAGGCGGAAAAAACGTATATGGAGCTGCACACAGCATATGAAAATGACAGGTCGGTGCTGCAGAATTGTGCCGTCTATCTGGAAAAGGGAAAAAAATTGGAGAGCGAAGATCAGGTCATCAAAAGTCTGTCAAAGACAGCGAACGGAAGACTTTCCGGTTCTGCGAAAATCGATTTTGAAACTTATATCCAGAGGCAGTATTTTAAACAGATCATCCATGAAGCAAACAAGCGGCTCTTGACGATGAGCAATCATCAGTTTATTCTTAAATTAAAGGAAGAGGCGAACACGGGAAGAAAGACAAACGAGGGACTGGATCTTTCTGTTTACAGTCTTGTGACGGACAGCGAGCGAGACGTGAAAACACTGTCCGGCGGGGAATCTTTTCTGGCAGCACTTGCGATGGCACTCGGATTGTCCGATATCGTGGAGCGGAGCGCAGGGGCGATCCACCCGGATATGATGTTTATCGATGAGGGATTTGGTTCTCTGGATGCGCAGTCAAGACAGCAGGCGATCGAGGTGCTTGCGGAACTTGCCGGTGACAGCCGCATGGTTGGGATCATCTCCCATGTGACGGAACTGAAAGAACAGATTGACCGTAAACTCGTTGTCAGCCGTACGGACAAGGGCAGCAGGGCTGTGTGGACGGAATGAATGTTATCATAGGTAATAGGCACAACTGAAGCAGGTAAGTAAAAAGCACATTTCGAGCAGGTGCCTTGTTGGAATAGTAATCAGTACGAGGAAAGAACAGATCGCGGTGTTTGCAAAATAGAAGAAAAGAAAGCAGGAAATCGTAATATGGACGAGATGCAGAGACCAATTGGTGTATTTGATTCCGGTGTTGGTGGAATCAGCGTACTTCGGGAATTGGTGGCATTGATGCCAAATGAAAATTTTATATTTTATGGGGATTCAAAAAATGCGCCCTATGGAACAAAGACATTAGAGGAAGTGCGAAAACTCACACTGGCAGATGCGGAATACTTAATGACGCAGAATGTAAAAGCACTGGTTGTCGCATGCAACACAGCGACAAGCGCAGCGATTCACATTTTAAGGGAAAAATACCAGAAAGAGATCCCGGTCATCGGAATTGAGCCGGCATTAAAACCGGCAGTGTCTGTAAAAGAAAATCCAAGGGTGCTTGTCATGGCAACGCCTATGACATTGAGGGAAAAAAAGTTCCATAACCTTATGCAGAAATTTCAGGACCAGGCGGAGATCATATCACTGCCATGTCCGGGGCTTGTGGAATTCGTAGAGCGCGGAGAACTTTCCGGGGAAGCATTGGAACGGTTCTTAAAAAATCTGTTTGCACCGTACCAGGAAAGAAAAGTGGATGCAGTTGTTCTTGGCTGCACGCATTATCCACTGGTGCGTAAGACGATTCAGAAAGTACTCGGCTCCGGGGTAGCGGTTTTTGACGGTGGTGCAGGAACTGCCAGAGAGACACTTCATAAATTAAAAGAGTATGGTCTTGTTTCGGATGCTGTGACGCCGGGAACGGTACAGTTTTATAACAGCGCAGAAGATCAGGCAATGATCGAGTTGAGCAAATATCTGTTGGAACAGAGGAAGATGTGATAAATAAAAAATTGAAATGTTATGTATAAAAGGAAAAATACCGGGCAGACTATAATCATACAAAAAAATCTAAACAGAAACAAATAAAATATTAACGAATTATAAAATAATTTTTTTAGAATTTTAGAAATGTTTTCGAAAACCGACATAATTCGTACACATTTATTTTGTATATTACTATTATCAACAAGAGAACAACAGACAAGCACTTGTTGATGTAAGCATTCAGAATGGTGCTTACTAAAAATGCCAATTTTCCTTTATATAGATTAACATTTTCATAACTAAACTCCTCGAAAAAACAGTCCGCAAGGGCTGTTTTTTCATTGAGAGAAAAGATTCTGTTTCTTGTTTATTTGGGATATCTGAGTTATCATTGGATGGATAAAATGGTTTCGATTCCGAATAAGGAAGTTTTAAATCAATATATGAAAGCAGTGGATTGAAAGATTATCATGGAAATCTGATACTTGTTGGAATTAATTATGCGAAAGATTCCAAGCAACATACATGCATCATAGAAAAGTTTGAAAAATAAACAGGAAAAGGAAAGCAGTAAGTTCCAGAATGGTGGAATTTACTGCTTTTTTGCGTTTAAGGAATTTAAAAATATAAGAAGATTATCTAATTGTTCTGGAGATAATTTGTTTGTTGCATTAATAAGTTCTATTTGTTTTTTACTAATAAGAGTTGAAGAAGATACCATAAAATTTTTTGACTAAAAAGCTTTCAAGCGGAAATAATAAAAGGTAAAAGAAAATACAAAAAGTATTTTCTTTTACCTTTTGCTGTGTTATGATGAAATCATGGAGGTGACAAAGAAATGAAACCATTATTTTATTTATTAAGTTTGAAAATATCAGGAATAAAAAACATTGAAGTTCCAATTGAATTGAATTTTTACAAAAAGACAATTAATAACAGTGATTTTGATCCAGAGAAATATAGAATAAAGGCTATTTATGGGGAAAATGGTTCGGGGAAAACAGCAATTATTACGGCAGTGAAAATTTTGCAGAACTTTTTGACGGATAAAAATTATCTGATCGATAGTGATAATCAGAAGATATTAATGGAAACGATCAATAAGAAAACGTATTCAGGATTTATTGAGTGTGAAGTTTATACAGATTTTGGGGGTAAAAAAAATATTTTAAAATATACCATATCATTTGAAATTGGAATAGACAACAGATGTCATATTTTGAGTGAAAAGTTAGAACAAAAGAAGGGAAATTATACCAAAAACAGTTATAATCTGGTATTTGAGACGGCGGATGGCGTACTATTGCAATTAGGAAATGATGAAATGTTCCATGAGATAAAGGAAAAAAGCTTAAATCTGCTTGGAATGCAGACATTGGCGGTAAGTATTTTTACAATGAAAGATTTAAAAGAAAAATACAGGCAAAATGATGAAATGTACTATATTTCATTATTGATTTTGTTTGGTTTGTCATTGAATGTAAGTATTGATGAAGCGGATGACCATAAGAATTATTTTTTACGTGAAGAAATAAAAACACTCGCATTAACAGAAGCCGGAAAGGGGGAAGATAAATTATATTATCATCTAACGGACTGGGGGAACAGTGGTCAGATCAGTGCGAATCTTATTTTAAAAAATAAGTTTGAAAAATTTGAAAAAAAAATCTCGCGTATGTGTGCATTCGTTCAGATTTTTAAACCGGAATTATGTGATATTGCCATTGAAAAAAAAGATTATGATCAATTTTATAAGTATAATTTACGAATGATTTATAAAGATTATACTCTTGATCAGGAATTTGAAAGCCGTGGTATAAAAAAGATTATGGAACTTTTTGAGTATCTGGATATGTCTGCGGATGGACAGATTACATTTATTGATGAATTGGATGCAAATATAAACGATGTATATCTGGATAAATTGATTGAGTATTTTATTCTTTATGGAAATGGACAGCTTTGCTTTACGGCACATAACTTATCACCGATGAGCTTGCTCAAACGTAACAAAGAATCTATTAATTTTATTTCAAGTATTAATACGGTTCACACTTGGGCAAATAATGGAAATCAGACACCCGCACGTGCTTATAGAAATGGCTTTATCGAAGATTCACCATTCAATGTAGATGCTTCGGATTTTCTTGGAATACTTGGAGGTGATGATGAGTAGGCAGATACTTCTTTGCGTAGAGACTAACTCCAAAGCGAGAACGGATTACCAATATATTAATGAAACAATTCATAGATTTTATGTGAATGATCCAAAAATCAGTTATAAACCTATTTTTTTAGAGTCAAAATCAATGTATGCGTCACCGAAGAAACAGGGAAATATATCAAAGCTTATCAAGAAGATACAACGGTAATTTATTTTATAGATTTGGACGATTATGATACAAATTATGAAACAAAAAAATTATTTGAAGATATAAAAAAATATTGTGAAACGCATGCATATGAACTGGTATTTTTTTGCAGAGACGTAGAAGAAGTATACCTTGGAAAGCGGGTGAATGATAAAGATAAAGTAAATGAGGTAAAGAGATTTAAGAGCAAGAAAATGATAGAAGCGGTATTACCACAGAATCTTTCACAAAACGAATATAAAATAAATGGTAGTAATATACTTAATGTTTTGGATAAGTTTTGGACAAGGAAAAACTAATAAAATTTGTTCAGAGCCAGTTTCTTATGATAGCTGGCTCTGATATTTGTGGTATAGAATATGAAATAATGATAGTGACAATTTTATAAAAACCAAATCTTCTCATTCGTTGAGGAAATGCTGACCACGCCAGCCTGAAGCAGTGCCATGACATCTTCTTTATCGGAAACCAGTCCGCCTGCAATGACAGGAACAGTGGACAGTTTGCAGACCTTAGCGAGTACTTTTGGCATGAGAGCCGGAAGCACTTCGATCAGGTCAGGTTTGGCGGTTCGAAGCTGGTGTTCAATGTTGGAATAAGCCATGGAATCAATGACAAACAGCCGAAGGATTGTATACAATCCTAACTCCTTTGCACGTTTGATCAGAGCAGGTTTGGTGGTGATAATTCCATCTGCCCTGGTATATTTTTGGATAAAGTCAACGGAAATCTCTTTGGAACTTAGTCCTGCGATCAGATCAATATGGACCATTGCAATTTTTCCAGAGGATTTCACGGTCTCGACAATGTCTGGAATATTGCAGATGTCACCATATAAAATAAAAATGACACGGCTTTCGCTTGTGAGACATTTTTTTAACCCTTCATCATCCTTAATAGCTGCAATAATCGGGGAATCTTCGATTGCTTCTTTAAATTCTTTTTTCATAGGGAATTACTCCATTTAGTTTATACTGTTTGATCGGAAAGACGTTTATAAATTTTCTCTACGTTATAATCTGGCGCACATTGTCCGATAGCATCATAGATCTGCCTGATCTGTGACGGTGGTTCCTCCAGCATATCCGCTGTTTCTTCTGCTGTACAGCCTTTTTTGTACTTTTTAATTATGAGTTCAATTTTGCCTTCGAGTTTACCTTCAATTCTGCCCTCAATTTTGCCAGCAGTTCGCCCCTCCATAATGCCGGCTTCCCTTGATTCGCGGAGATCATCCGCAAATAATTCGCGCAATGCTTCACACATTTTACGTTCCTCCTTCAATTCCTGCCAGTTCGCACGCATGACAGTATCTGCAAGCGCCTGGAATAATTTTGATTTTTTATTTTCACCGTAGCGTTCTATGAAATTCCTGATCTCTCCGCCTGCCTTCAGATTATTCCGCAGATTATTCAGCCAGTAATTATTGTTTTTTGATAATGCAGGAACAATGATAAGCTGCACCGGAATTGCATCACCCGTCAGATAGTAGATGCCGCTTTCTATCTTTTCTGCCATTATGCCCCGGTCTCTTTGCAGCTTGTCTAGCATGGCTCTCGGATAATGATAGCATACAAAAGTGATTGTCAGCTCTGCTGCCGGGATAAGATCAATTTTCTCCGTATCAGCCTTGTAAATACAGGCATATGCGTACACCTTATAAAAGTCATCAATGTCAAGATTGTCTTCCGGTGATTTGTATTCTATGATATTGTACTGCCGGAAAATCCTGCCAATATTCTTCTGGATCTTTACATGTTTTTCATTTTTGATCAACACATCAATCTGCATTGGCTTTTTGGAAAGCAGATGTTCGGAATCGAATTCCAGATATTCTGCCTCTTCTCCAAACTCAATCTGCAGTGCCGCGTCAAATGCAGGATGCCATTGGATTTTCTCATCGTTTGTGTTCAATCACGTTCCCCCTTTATGATAATAGATTGTGTGGTATTTTTCAATGCGTACAAACTATTTTTCCTATCGAAAATACAGGACAGGATGCTGTAATAATCCATGTTACAATTCATATGCATTGAATTTTTCATCAAAATGGAATCTCGTGCCGAAACGGCTGTGAAATCTGAGATTATATTCTACACCACAAAACGTGGTTTGGAATCTGCAGACAGAAACGAAATAAGAATGTTTGCAACTATGAAAAAGCTTCACAATCACAACCGCATATGTCTGCGACTTTGATGTGCATTCAGTATAGAACATTCCGTCAATTGTGTCAAATATAAACCTGAGTTTAACGTATGAACTGCCGATTGCAGGTGGTGGCACGGATTTTTGTAGGTTATGTCGTATTGCATGCCAACAAATTGTATCGAAATATAAAAAATAGAACTGTTTGTTTTCAGGAGCGCTTCCGCTTGTTGTCGCT